>MDSZ01213512.1_pt1 | contig 10320 bp, 10 predicted proteins | sample 811201 | NCBI WGS metagenome assembly MDSZ01 (sample SAMN05326647, study PRJNA326480) | marine metagenome | isolation source: seawater | place: Indian Ocean: North | collected 2010 | reverse complement strand
TACAAAAGCAGCATTAACAGCTTTTAGACCACAAAATTATATATCATCTACGAAGATGTATGCATATTATGTTCCATCATCAACTGATTATAATCCGTTATCGATATTTGATGGAAATACATATTATTCAGTATCTATAGAAGATGTAAATGCTAAATATCAAGCATTAAGAATATATGATAATGAAATGAGAAATCCTCCTCATTCTAGGAGTTATACTAATGTATCTAATTTGATGGAAGTATGGGGAGCAGAAGCAGGTTGTAGTTTTTCAGAAAAATTCAAATTAATAAGGGAAATAATATGATACAAGGAACAAAAATCAAATTATGTGCTGTAGAAAGAGAACATCTACCAATATTACAAGAATGGAGAAATGATCCAGAGTTTAGAAAATATTATCGAGAATATAGAGAATTAACTCTGGCTCATAAAGAAAAATGGTATGAATCAAAAATTGTCAATGATGATAGTTGGCAGTTCTTTGTTGTTAAACCAAATGATGAAGATAAAATTATTGGTTCATGTGGTCTGACATATATAAATTGGATTCATCGTACTGGAGAATTTTCAATAACTATTGGAGATAAAGATTATAGAAATGGAGGTTATGGATCTGATACATTACGTACTCTAGTAAAATATGGATTTGAAGATTTGAACCTAAATAGAATATGGTGTGAAGTTTATAGTAACAATGATGCGATCGATGTTTATAGACACATAGGATTCAAAGATGAAGGAGTTCTTCGTCAGTCATATTATAATGAAGGTAAGTATTGGGATTCGCATATATTAGGAATGCTGAAACAAGATTATTTGAATTTAGCTAACAAAAGTCTTTGATAAACGAAAAAAAATTATTATATTGGTAATATGAAAAACGTAAATGAAATTTGTATAGTAGTACAAGCAAGACTAGGATCTCAAAGAGTTCCTAATAAAATGATTCGACCTTTTGCTGATACAACTTTAGTAGATATCCTATTTGAGAAACTTAAATCTTCAAAAATTATACCAACTAAAAATATTATATTTTCTGCATATGAACAAGAATTAAAAGAAATAGCTAATTCACATGGCATTTCAATTTTTGAAAGATCAGAACAATCGGCAATGTCAGAAGGTGATCCATTATCAGAGATTTATGAATGGCATGATAAATTACCATTCAAATATGTAGTATTGATTAGTGCATGCAATCCGTTATTAAAAATTGAAACAATAGATAATTTTATTGTAGAATTTATGAATTCTGAAAAAGAAGGAGCATTTGCTGTATTTGAAAAGAAAACATACTATTGGAATGAAGATGGCAAGTCAATTACTAATTGGGGAGATTTGCCTATTATGAATACTAAATTTGTTGAACCTATATATGAAGCAGCACATTGTTTATATGGTTCAAGACTTGATATAATTAAGAATGGTTATTGGATGGATGATAATTTACCACCTAATCCAAAATTATTTGTGATGAACGAACTAGAAACATTTGACATAGATTACGAGTGGCAATTTAATCTAGGAGAGTTATTGTATAACAAACGAGATAAATTATTTTAATAAAGGGGAAAAATTAATGGACAAACTATTGTACATATTTGAAATGGCTAATAATCACCAAGGTAGTGTTGACCACGCCAAAAAGATTATTGACGATTATGCTGATTTAGCTAAACGTAAAAACTTAAATGCAGGAATTAAATTACAATTTCGTAATCTAGATACTTTTATTCATACAGAATTCAAAGATTCAGATCTTAAATATGTGAAAAGATTTAATGATACTAGATTATCTAAAGAACAGTTCAAAGAAATTGTAGATTATATTCATGAAAGTGGTATGGTAAGTATATCTACACCATTTGATAATGAATCATTGCCAATGTTTGATGAATTAGGTATAAATGTATTAAAAATTGCATCATGTTCAGTAGATGATTGGCCACTGTTAAGAGAAGTATGTAAAATTAATAAAAAAATTATTATATCTACCGGCGGTGCAACAATCAAACATTTGAATAAAGTTTACAATTTATTTAAGAAGAATGGAAGAGATTTTGCATTCTTACATTGTATTGCAGAATATCCTACTCCAGTAGAAAATGCATTTTTAGATAGGATATCTAAATTAAGAGAAGAATTTCCAGATATTGAAATTGGATATTCGACTCATGAAAGTCCAAAATCTAAATCAGTTTCTCCATATGCAGTAGCAAGAGGTGCAACAATTATAGAAAAACATGTAGGTAAAGTAACTGATACTATTAACTTAAATGATTATTCTTGTACAGTAGATGAAATGGAAATAGTTGTAGATGAAATTGAATTCTTAAGATTAGCATCTATTGGAAAGTTTACTACAAGTGAAGCGTTAGAACAATTGAAAAGAGGTGTCTATGTAAAGACTAAATTAGTTGCAGGACATACAATCCAAGAAAATGATTTATATTATGCAATGCCTCTTCAAGAAGGATGTCTAAATGTATCTAATATTGATGATATTGTAGGTAAAAAATTAACTATGGATATTGATAAAGATAAACCATTAACAAATGAAAATTTAATAGATGCAACAAGAGAAAAAATATTAGAAGATTTGAAAAATGATTTTAATATGTTATTAGAATCTGCAAATATTTCTGTAACGGATAAAGATGATGTAGAGTTATCATGTCATTTTGGTTTAGAACAATTTAGACAAACTGGTGCATTAATTGTAAGTAAAATTAATAGATCATATTGCAAAAAAATTATAGCAATGTTACCAAATCAATCTCATCCTACTCATAGACATTTACAAAAAGAAGAATGTTTTGAATTATTAGAAGGAGATTGCATATTAAGATTAAATGGCCGAGACATTCATTTGAGAAAAGGTTATCCAATTCTTATTAATAGAAAAGTGAATCATTCATTCAGAACTAAAAATGGTTGTGTAATAGAAGAAGTTTCAACTACTCATATAAAGGGAGATTCTATATATGATGATGTTACTATTAATGAATTGCCATTACAAGATAGAAAAATAACTATTAGATTATAATTACAATGTTTCAAAAATTTATTAATGAATGTTCTAGGTGGAGATTAATCAATAAGCCTATCGATGTTTTTGAAAATGAATATCTACGAATCTCTTCTGAATCAATTCAAGGAGATCGATATTCAAATAAATCTATTGTATTGGTAGGAGGTGGACCATCGACTATCGATAGAGCTTGGGAAAAATTAGATGTTGATTATATATGGACATGTAATAATTTTTATACAAATTCAAAACTTGATGATAAAAAAATTGATTTAGTATCATTATCAAATAGAGTTGAATTAAATTCCAAAGAATTTCTATCACGTATTGATGATGTAGATCAGATAGTATTTGAACCTATTCATTTTCATGAAAAATTAAATACAAAAGAATTTGATACGTTCTATGATAAGTATAAAAATAAAATAGATTTTTTCGATACAAGATTCCAAAATAAAAGCGGAACAATAGCTAGATTGGCAGTGTTAGCATTAATGACAGGTGCTAAAAATGTTTATGTTGTTGGATTAGATGGACATCCGTGGTCAAAGGGGTTTGAACAAAGACATGCTTTTAGGCCTGGATGGAAATGGGGCTGGGACGAGAGAAGAAATAAACCTGAAGCAGAATGGGATTATGAAGTAGTTAAAAAAGATTGGAATGATATGGCAATATATCTTAAAGAAATTGCAGATCGATATAACACTAATCTATATAATTTAGGCGAAGGATTAGAATATAACATGTTTTCAGAATATTCATCTAAAAATTTCAAATTACCAGATGAGATTTTGAAAGTAATAAATTAATATTAGATATTTATAATAAAGGTTATAATAAGAAAAAGTTACATACATGGAACAGATTAACATTTTAGGAATACATTACGGTGGCCATGACGCATCAGCAGCACTGATGATAGATGGAAAATTAGTCGCTTGTTGTGAAGAAGAAAGATATAGTAAACAAAAACATACTAGAGAATTTCCAATCAATGCAATTAATGATTGTTTGAACAAAGGAAATATATCAATAGAAGATGTTACAGAGATATCATTGACATATGAACCAGATATTTTACAACAATCACGTATTGGTAATAAACGAAGAAGTTTACCAAACAAGACTCATTATGAATCATTAATGAAAGAAAAACTTGGGTTTAATGGAAAAGTAAGTTTTAATTTACATCACTTATGCCATGTAGCTAGTACATATTATCCAAGTGGATTTGAAAATGCATTAATAATTAGTAACGATGGTATAGGGGAGATTGATTGTTCATTAATGGCTTCTGGTAAAAATGGAGAAATATCAATATTACATGAAGGAAATCAATGGCCAAATTCAATAGGGTTATTTTATTCTGCAATAACAGCATATTTAGGTTGGAGAACGGCATATGATGAAGGCATCTTAATGGGATTGGCTCCATATGGCAATGATACTAATATAATTCCTGGAACAAATCGTACTTATAAAGAAATATTTCAAGAAATGATATTTCCAGTTGATGATTTTGAATATGAAATGAATCCATACTGGTTAGTGTATCATAGAAAACGAGATACATGGGTAACAGAACAATTTAATAAAATATTCGGTCCACATAAGAATTGGGAAGAACCTATTACACAACATCATAAAGATATTGCATGTGCAGCACAACGACAATTGGAACGTATTATATTAAAACAGTTAGAAATAGCACGAGAGAAATTTGGATTTGATAAACTTTGTATATCTGGTGGTGTAGGATTAAATTGTAGCTTAAATGGTAAGATTGAACAGAGTAAAATATTTGATGAAATATTCGTACAACCAGCATCTGGAGATAATGGTACAGCGATAGGAGCATGTTATTTAGCATATAAAAATTATAAAAAAGATCTAAAGCCGATAAAAAATCATAATTTTTATTTAGGATCTTCTTTTACTGATCAACAAATTGAATCAGAGTTAATTAAACATCGAGTATCATATTACAAATCAAATAATGTTTTTGTAGAAACAGCTGAATATTTGGCAGATAAAAAAATAATAGGATGGTTTCAAGGATGTGCAGAAGCTGGTCCTAGAGCATTAGGCAATCGTAGTATTTTAGTAATACCAGTAGATGGAATGAAAGATTACTTAAATAGACAAGTTAAATTTAGAGAAGAGTTCCGTCCATTTGCTCCTGCAGTTTTATATGAACATACATCAGAATATTTTGATCTGAAGCAAGAAAGTCCTCATATGTTAATGGCATGTCAGGTTAAAGAAGAAGCCAAAGATAAAATACCAGCAGTAGTTCATGTTGATAATTCAGCTAGAGTACAAACGGTAAAAGAATCTAACAATTTAAGATTTAGAAAATTATTAGAAAACGTAAATGAAATAACAAATTGCCCGGTGTTATTGAATACATCATTTAATGTTAAAGGACAGCCAATTGTTAATGACCCATCAGATGCAATAAAGTGTTTTTTAGATACAAATATTGATGTGTTAGTTATAGGTGATTATATAGTAGAAAAATAATGAATATATGGGTTGTAGGTCCTGGTACAACGTTGTTTAAGTATAAGGATCAAATTAAAAAACTTAATGGTCGAAATGTGTTTGCATTTCAAAAAGTATTTCCTCATTGTATTGAGCATTTTGGACTACACCCTAAATATTGGTCATATGTTGATTTGTATTCTGCTCTAGATGGATTATCATATTTGAATGACAATAAAGAATATGATATTAATGCATTTGTTCCAGACTTTATTTATAATGCCAAACATTTAACAGATTTTGATAATTACTTTCAAGGAGGATTGCCTAATCCAAATAAAGGAAGTGTATCATGGCTGTCAAGAATTGATAACGGATGGCAACAATATTCTAATAAGTTTGATAGAGTAAAACATAGATTCGATAGTTTTCCAGCTACTACATTAAATAAGTTAGTTGAACAATATAACATAGATGAAATAAAAAATTTATTGACAAAGAGGTTTGATTCTGATACATTAATATATGGAACAGAATTATTTAATAATCAAGCATATAATCTTGAAAATAAATTATCATCATGTGTGTTGCCATTAGTAAAAAAATTAGGTGCGACAAAAGTATTTATTTTAGGGTTTGATGGTAAATGGGGACGATTTTATGATACAGATTGGAAAACAAAAGGATTTGTCGGAAGATATAAATTTTTAGATAAATGGAATAGTTTAGGTAATATGGAACTATATAGTGTTACCAAATGTCAAATTAATGATCATATCAAATATATTGATTTTGATACTGCATTAGAAATGGATTCAAATGAAACAAATAACTAAACAATTAAAACAAGATATTCAGTCAATTGATTCTATAGAAGAAAGATTGCGTCATCTTAAAGATAAATATAAAGGAGAGACTGCATATATCTTAACATGTGGTCCTAGCTTATCAACACATGATGAACAGTTATTAAATTCTAAACTTAAAGATAAATTGGTATTTGGTATAAAACAAGCATATAATTTAGTAAGTAATATAACAGATTTTCATTTATTGAATACATATAATTTATCTTCATATTCATGGAATGATGAAAGTATTGTTTATTGGTCTTTATCAAAATCTTATGCAGACAATCAATTACAGAAAATAGTTAACTTGAATGCACCTGTTGATTTATATATTCCAGTTATTAATCCTCCATTCATCAATCGATCACAAACAACTCAATCAACTGAGAATTTTGATGATTTTTATATGATGGAAACTCAAACTGAAGTAATGTGGGGTTGTGGTATGATGTATGAAATAGGAATACCATTAGCATTATTATTAGGTTGTAAAAAAATTGTTGCGGTAGGTTGGGATTTAGGTGACCCAAATAAAGAGTTTACTCATTTTGATGATGATAAAGTAACTCGTGATTGCTTTCCGCAAGAAGGCGAATTAGCTGAAACTTTGAAATCTACAATAGCATTGAAACGATGGTTTGATGAAAGAAATATAGATTTCAAAATATTATCAGATCAAAGTTTTATTAATCCAGAGTTCGAAAGAATCACATTAGAAGATATAAAATAGGTAAAAATATGACTTATAAGAATGAACATTTAATAAATCAATATAAGATTTTGCATAAATCAAAAAGTGGGTATGGCAATGGATATAATGTCAATACTCTAAACTTAAAACATCTAAATAAATTTCTACTAGCATATTCAAGTAAAATTATTTTAGATTATGGTTGTGGAAAAGGTGATTTGACTAAGTATTTGAATAGTGAAATTGGTCCATATAAATGTTACGGATATGATCCTGCAATTGATGAATTTAATAATGAACATAAAGATAAAGATTTCGATACAATTGTATGTTTAGATGTTCTAGAACACATTCCAGAAGATGAAGTCAGTGCATTATTGAATCATATCAAATCATATGACGTTAAATCTTTATATTTTATAGTTTCAACCAGATATGCAAAAACATTGTTACCAGATGGTCGTAATTGTCATGAAACAGTAAAATCAAAAGAGTGGTGGCAAAATGAATTTGAAAATATATTTACTGATCAAAATGTTGTTGTAACCGAACAGAAAAAATTAAATCAAATAAGAGTATTAATTCATGAAAACTAAATTTGCAATAGGATGTCTAGTTCAATGGTATGAATGTGATATCATTGGAGAATATGTTGATTCATTGAAAGATGCTATAAAACAATATGATGGCGAAGTTGTAGTAGATTTTACTATTATTGCTAATGAAGATTTAGAAAAGTGTATTAATGCAGAAAAGAAGAATGAATGTATAGAAAAAATAGGTTCATTATTATTAGATTTTGATAATGTACGTATTATTAATGATCTTCATACAATAGCAGATTATAGAAGATTATTTAACACCAACTATTGTGATGAAGTAGATGTTCTTATATGGGGCGAGAGTGATGCATTACTACCGAACCAGATGTTCAATATATTACATGATCTTCATAATGTATCATTACAAAATAACAATCCAAAATATTTAGCATTCTTTGGAATGTGTAAAATGTGGGACGATACATGGAAAGCATTAGAACATCCGGATTTTACGGATAAACCATTTAAGGATTTGGACTATGATAATTGGTGGCAACATCATTATACAATGACAAAAGATGAAATGAATAAGATAAATAATAAAACATTAGAGATTGATGTTCGTATATTATCTCCACATAAATTTAATGGTTGTGGTTTGATTATATCATCTGATGTAGTACGATCTGGAGTCAATATACCTCAATCTGTATTTTTTACACATGAAGATACAGCATTCATGTTAATGACAAATAAAGTATTAGGAGATATTCCACAATATGTGATCAAAAATATATTGTTAGTTCATAATAGACATAATCCAAACAAACGTAAATATGTTAAAGATGAATCTGGTGATAATTTCAAACAACAACGATTATCTAATAATTGGTACAAACATGCTAGTGAAATGAGTTATGAGAATTGTTGGAATATATGGAATTCAAATCATAAACCATTTGCATGGAAAGATGTTTGGCAAAAAATAAATAAAGGAAAATAGTTATGGAACCTTGGATGAGTCAAGAAGAAATTGAATTAGTTAAAAAATATCTTAAACCAGAACATACTGTTTTAGAATGGGGGTCTGGCGGTAGTACTGTACATTTTTCTAAATTTGTAAAGGAATGGCATTCAATTGAACATACAACGAAGTGGCATGATATAGTAGCAAAAGAAAAACCAGATAATGTTACATTATATCATGTAGGACCAGATTATCAAATGCAAAAAAGACATGGTGTATCATCTAAATGGCCAATGAATGAAAATTTTAGAGAATATGCAAATTTTGCAAAAACATTAAATAGAAAGTTCGATGTAGTTTTAGTTGACGGTCGAGCTCGTAAATGGTGTGCATTAGAATCAATGGCATGCCTAAAACAAGATTCAATTGTATTCATTCATGATTTTTGGCAAAGAGCCGATCGTGGATATCATGACGTGTTTGAATACTTTGATGTTGTAGACAAAGTAGAATCAGGACAATCTTTGGTGGCGTTAAAATTAAAAGAAAGTATATCTCCAGCACAGATACCTATAATAAAAGTAGAAAAAATGCATAAAATAACAACATGTATATCAACGAACAACAATTTAGAATATCTAAAATTAGCAGTTCAATCAGTTAGACAAAATGCACATTTTTATGACATGCCTATTATTGTATATGCAGAAAATTGTACAGATGGTACAAATGAATGGTTAGAAAATAATCCATATAACATAGAATATTATATTGAATCAAACGAAGAATCAATAGGTATTGGTGGAGGCATGAATTTTTGTGTAGATAAAGCTAAAACAGAATTTGTAAATATCATTCATTCTGATATGTGGATAGCTCCAAACCAAGACTTAGAATTATTAAAGTTATACGATAATATAGATTCTAATACAAGACTTGTTGCATCATCATATCGAATCCAGCCTAAGATATTTCCAAATGATCCAGATATGAGGCCAGGCACTATATTTGTTCCAATCGATGAATTTGGAGCATATCATGATAATTTTGATAACAAATGGTTTGATCAATGGAGTACACAATTTTCAGATGAAAATGATATTACCGTTCGTAAAGGTGGCGGAGCAGGATTCTTTTGTAGAAAATCTGATTATGAATGGATAGGCGGAAATGATCCATTGTTTGCACCAGCAAGTTGGGAAGATATGGACTTGTTTATAAGAATGCAATTAGAAGGATATGAATTTAAGATGATTTCCAAATCAGTTGTATGGCATTTTTCAGCTAGAGGTAGTCATTTTAGAGATGAAGCAAAAGACAATTTTAATAGCAAATCAAAAAGACAACAAACTGCAGAACAAGTAAATGCACAAAAGTTTGTTAAAAAATGGGGAAGGTTGCCAGATACAGATGATCAAACATTTGTGAAACCTATTCATGGAACTAATGTAAGGACAAGATTATGAATAATGAATATCAATCATGGATTATTGATCAATTAGAAAAGTTAAAGTCTAAATCACATAATGTTTCTTTTACAGATTCAAAAATTAGGAATTTTAGTAAAAAATTAGACATTAGTGATAATTTTTCTAGAAAATTTTATTCTATGATAGATTATCTAGAACAACATATACCATCTAATAATAATATTTGGTTAGAATTTGGTGTATATAAAGGATATTCTATTAATAATATTTTAACCCCATATACTTCTAAACATAAAATAGATATTTACGGATTTGATACTT
>MDSZ01183122.1_pt1 | contig 10320 bp, 15 predicted proteins | sample 811201 | NCBI WGS metagenome assembly MDSZ01 (sample SAMN05326647, study PRJNA326480) | marine metagenome | isolation source: seawater | place: Indian Ocean: North | collected 2010 | reverse complement strand
CCTGTCGAAACTATTCATGAAAATACTGAAAATGTTATTGCTACAGCTAAAGACGTATTTAAGATAACCCCAGAATTTGATTTGAGCCTAGCTGTTTATGGAGATAGCAAAGGCAGAAATTATAAAGTTGCTAATGATTATGGAACCTCTAACTGGACTAAATACGGTCCCTGCATACATCGTTGCAATCATGGAATTAGGAAGATTCTTGAAGTTGGAAATGATCCGTTACTGTTTGATCTAAGAGGATGATAGACCCTAGAAAATATATGCTCGGAGATTATGTTGAGCCTGTTGACTTTAAGACACGCTCAGTAAAAAATAGAGAAAGGCCTTCTTTTAAAAAGATAGATAAAAAAGAAGACTTAAAAATGCCATCAAAAAGAGAGATGGCAAAGAACCTAGCTAGGAGCGTAGGGAAGACAGCCTCTGCAGCATTGAAGGGTTTAGATATCGTCTCTGGAGCCGAGTTGGTAGAAAAAAGAACTAGCGTCTGTAGGACCTGTCCTTGGTTTGTGGCTAAAGGGCAACGGTGCGCCAAGTGTGGCTGCGTAGTACCTCTTAAGGCTTATTTTAAAGAAGAAGTCTGCCCTGTAGGAAAGTGGTAAGCCTGTAGCTTTAAATCTTTTTTAATCGACCTATTAGCTCAAAGGTCTTTGTTTTTGGTATATCTTCTATAGAGCTTATATCGTCTGCGTTGGGGAAATTTTCTTGGGTCAGTTTATTTTTTATATGGTCGAAGGTTATACTCTTAGACTCCATCACCTTCTTAAGCAGAGTTGATGGGTTAGAATCTGACTTAGTCTGGCTTTGTTTTTGGGCTCTGCTTTTAGAGGGTCCAGAAGATCCCATTTCTTCTTGACCAACAATATTAATTTTAAGAAAATTTCTTACGCAACGTACGAAAGCTCTATTTTCGGCTGTTGCGGCTAAGAAGTTAGACGCAAAGCTATGTGTGTTTTCTAGGTGAGCGTCAGCTATAGCTGTAAAGGTAACTGGTTGGTTGTCTGTTTCGTAGTTAGGTATCCAATCTATAACGCAGGTTGTGGCGAAATAGTCTTGCCTCGCTGCAACGACTTCGTATTTTAAGCTACTGAACCCTCTTATCTGTGCTAGCTCCTTAATTCCTCCTAACAGAATCAAAAGTTCTTTATCGTCCAAAAGAGAGACATCTGTTTCGTCTGTCCTTTGTTTATTAGGAACAAGATACTCCCTCCTTACCATCTTTCTCCAGTTAACAGATCCGTCTTCATTAAAAACGTACTCTACAATTGGATTAGAAAGGAGGCCGTTCTCATTTCTTTCGAACTTTTTCTGGTCAATAGCCATACAGATATGGTAACAGAAACTTAAGGCTAAGTCAAGACTTTTGTTTAGACTGATTCTGTTATCCAAAAAAAGTCCATTTCTTCCCAGAACTCATCTTGGTTTAAAATTGGTATGGGGTCAGGGGTAAAATTAGGTATCTTGATATCATTCATATACGCGGCTTTGCCGGGATAGATGCTATCTTCTTTTATGATAAATTTCCTACTTCTAAATTTAAGTTTACTTAAATCTAAGTCTTTATAATTCGGCAAGTCTTTTACACTTTTTTCTTCTATTCTTGCTATTGGTTTATTTAAATCTAATAATTGATGCTTAAGCTTTCTTAATGGCTCTTTCTTTAATTGTGTGAATATAGCATTCTTAATATTATTGTTATCTAACTTTCTGGTGAAGTCGACGTCAAAATCATCTTCTACTAAATAAATTACTTGTTCTATTAAATCTCTCCTCTTCTTTAAGAGGTCTATTGAAATAGGTTTATTTGTGACAATTAAGCCGGGATTACAGAGCAGTTGCTGTTCCATTACCTCTTCGTTAAAGTGATAATCCATTCGCACGACATGTCTATCTCTGGGGGCTGGCTTACTAAATTTAACAACATCAGTTGGCACAACTTCTAAGAATTCCAAATTCCATTTAGGCCCTATCTTAATTGTCTTATTTTTTGTTTTGGTTTGTATGCCTAATAATTTAAATATAGAACAGGCTATTTCTTCTGGTCCTATTGTATTGATAGTCTTAGGCTTCTCTTCCATAGCAAAAGAAGGCTTCTTGCCCTGCCTGTCTGCTTCCAGCAAGATTACATCGGAGCTTTTAGACCAGAAAGGTCCACAATTTTGAGTTGGGCTGTGAGAATAGAGGCTCAGTATTTTTTTACCAAAGTGGGAAGCGATATGTGTTGCAAAAGTATCTGCTCCCATATGGATAATCCCTCTTTTAATAATATAAGCGGCTTGGTTTATACTGGTCTTACCGCATAGATTGTAACAACCTTCTATCTCTATGTCACCTTTGACCCCAAGCTGAACGACTTTTATGCCCATATTCTGCAAGTCTCCTACTACCATACTCATGACTTCTTTCCAGTAGTCGTAGTTCTTTGATGGCTTAGAGAAAGGAGAGAACGTTATATATCTTTCGAAAGGTAAGGGAAAATACTTTTCGTATATGTAAGGCTTGCTTATTTTAGTGCCGCAAGCTAAAGCGTATTGTTCTACTAGGTGCATACTAAGTCTAGAGCTAATTTATCTTTACCATTATGTTGGTAGTTAAACATTCTTTGTGTTCCTAAATGGGGGAGGTAGGCTATTTCGAAGAAGCCTTTGTGGTCTCCTTTTCCTTCTAACCAAAGCAAATCGTCCATTTTTGGGTTATAAGGTATTACTTTGTGAATAAAACTATTTCCATCTAATATCTCAAAAAAGCTAGGGTCTGTAGCAAAATAAATATTATACTCTGGATATGTTTTTGATATTGTTGGAAGGAGAGAGGTAGTCATAAAAACGTCTCCTATGCTTCCCGGCATAACTACTAACAGCCTTTTGCCTTCATCTTCATCTAGGAAGTCCTCTATCTTAAAAGGCATATTCTGTTCGTTCTCTTCTTTTGCTTTATTTCTAAAAAAGTCTTCTATGTTTTTTCTAGGTATCTTATTCTCTAGTTGGTTCATCCAATATTTATGCCCGTCGTTTTCTTTGTCGACATTCATATTTAGGATGTTCTTATACATATAAGTCAGCCATTCTTCGTCGTTTTCTATAGTCGGTATCTTCGCGTCAGGCTTTCTGGGTTTCCATTTTAAGCTTTCAAAGTCAAAATCTGCGTAAGGCGAAGCATCAATGAATTCTTCTAAGAATTTTCCTGTTACCTTTGTAGAAAACTTGCTGATAGCCCATTCTCTTGATAGTTTACCTATTCTTCGCCTCTCTGCGTCTGGCATTTTATATACTTGCTCAATGTTCTCGCATATATCTGTTGGGCATGTAGAGGCTTTTCTAAATTGAGTACCGTGCTCTCTATACTCTGACCAAGCTAAAGGCAAAGAGCCAGATCCCTCTTCGCAGCTTTCTTCTCCGCAGCTATAATTTGTTACAAGAGTGATTAATTCAGTAAACTTGGCCTCTTGAATGGGGATTTCTTGTCCACCGCTAGTAAACGGGTGACAGTAAGTATCCATAAGGTTGTATACTTCGTTTAGCTCTTTCTCTTCTATGCCTAAAGCTACTGAACAAGTTACCTGCCCTTTCTTTGCTCCGCACATTTTACAATCTACATCTTGGCCTTTAAATTCCTTTACTGTGTAACGGTGACATTTTTTGCATATATGAGTTGTTATTACTTCAGATTTATCTATTCCGTATTCATCGCATAATCTGTGGATATTCCACCCTTCTCCCCAGTGGGTATGAAATAATAAATAAGTTTTTTTATCTGGTTTATATGTTTCTTTCCATAATGCATAACCTTCTATAAGATTAGGTACGGACTTTCTTAACTGATTTCTAAATACAAAACCAATAATAAAAGCATCTTCTTCTATATTGAATTTTTTTCTTAATTCTAATCTGTCTTGGTCTGGTAGCCTTTGAAATTGCTTATGGTTTATCACTCCATGGACTGTCTTAATATGATCGTGCCCAAGCCTAGCGAACTCTTTTTCAGCGAAGTTGCTCCACACCCAATAGTTTTTTACCTTAGGAGCTATCTTTAAAGCGTTTGGATAAAGAGGCAGGGAGTCTAGAGTAGTCCATATGGCTGAGGAAATTTTATCGAACCAAGGCCTTTTTACGGCTGACTCGACTCCCCATATATCCTGACAGCCTATGTAAACGTCTGGCTTAACCTTCTTCATTACGTCGTTTATATAATACCCGCCGTAATTAACCTCTCGTCCTTGTTCGGGGTCTTGATTAAGCTTTATTAAGAGTTGTTGGTCGCTTGGCATTGTGCCAATGGACTTCCATGGTGTCCTCTCTAGGGCTGGTTCACCTTTTGTAGTTCCGCAGCAGTAGTGATAGATATCGTACTTGCCTGTTTCATACAAGTAAGACAAGATCTCTTTAGCACTTCTACCGAAGCCTGTTTTAGCTAAAGCCGAGTCGCTCTGGAACAAAACTTTCTTTTTATGTGGCTCTGTTTTCAAATTTTAATATCGTTTATTATTAATGAGGCTTGTAAGGAGTCTTTAACATACGCTATCCATTCGTATTTTACTTCATACTTTTCTGAGAACTCTGCCCAAGCTTTATATTCATGCTCTTTGTATTCGGGGTAATGCCCGCTGCCGTTATGAAACTGATCAAACATTATTACTGTTCCCGGCTTTATTCTTTTCTTTAGTCCTTCTAGGACTGTCTTAGCTGATTCGTATAGGTCGCTATCTATATGAATAAATGCTGCTGGTTGGTTTTCTAGGCTTTTTATTTTATTAAAGCTAGGCAAGCTGTTCTCGAACCAGCCCTTTACTATTCTTATATTATCCCATGCAACATTGGGCATCTGCCCTTGTTTGTCAAAATGCCCTTTTTCTGCCTTCTCTCCCCACGCTTCTGGTAGCCCCTCGAAAGAGTCAAATCCGTACAAAAGATTATCCTCCTTGCCGTACTTATGCATTATTTCAGCTATTAAGTTTAAAGTCGTTCCATCGTGGGTCCCAAACTCTAGCCATAAGCCCTCGTTTATGACATGAGCTAAAGAAAAAAGATAATAATACGGCGCTCTGTTTGGAGCGCCGAACTTAAAAAAAGGTATCTTTTTGTCGAAGTCGTCGATCACGGAGAGTCTACCAGACAATGTCTTCCTCTGGATCTTCTTGTTTTGCCTTTGCTGCAGGCTGACTTTTATTATTGTATGTATTCTTCTTGCCTCCGCTAAGAGAAGCTTGAACTTCATCTAAAGAAGTTTGGAAGATGGTCTGCATAGAAAAAATAAAATATTGCTTTAGTGCCTCTGCTTCTCCATACCGAAAACCCATTGAGTATGTAGCTTTATTCTCTGAATCTTCTTTAGAATCAGCCGTGACTCTAAAGTTAAAGCCTTCATTTCCTCCTTGTGAATACGGAGAAAAGTTCATCTTAGTGGCTCTTGTCTGTGTGCCGTGATAAGCAGACCAGTCAGCCTTGGTATCTATAGCATTGATTAGCGCCCCAAGCTCCATTACGTTTAGCTTGGTAATGCATTTATTATCTGCGTCGAAGCGACCTGTCTTACTCTTGTCGTCCCAGCTTTTTTGCTTAATAAGGCTGGCATATACTGATTTATCCTTCGGGTTCACAGAAAATGAACATGCTGTTCCCGATACCTTTGGATTAGCTTTATAGAACTGAATCATACTTCCTAAAGTATACCTCCTTCTTGCGGCTTTGTCAATAAAAAAATCACCCGAATAAATCGGGTGATGAAGCTTCGTGAAAATTAGTTGCTATTTGTCTATGTTATTTCAATAGCTCTGTTTTTGTCCTTTTCCCTTTTGCTAATATTGATACTCAGCATACCGTTTTCCATTTTCGCTTCTAAAGTTGAGGCGTCTGCCTTATTTGGAACAGAAAAGCTTTTGTTGTATTCTACATCCCTTCCCGCAGATGAGCCTTTGGCTTCGATCTTAATTTGATTATCAGCGACGTTGACTTTTACATCTTCTTTGCTAAGTCCGGCTAGGGCTACAAAAAAATCATATCCCTCGTCTGTTTCATTGAAATGGGTATTGTTGTCTGTTGCCCAGCCTTTCCAAGAGGTGGTCCAGTCGTTGTAGTCGTTTTCCAGACTATCGTTTACGTAGTCGAAAAGATTAGATACGTTTCTCAATCCCATGTTTGCTAATGTTAATGTACTCATACTGTTTTATATAATGCAGTTTCCGTGCCAACTTCAAAAACCTTTATTTTATGGGGTTTTTAACTCTACCTTTGGGGCAAGTGTGTCACGATGTCTCTCTAGTGTCGCTAAGTTGTCCTCTGCTGTCGCTAGTTTAGAGACATATTTATCCATCTCAGCGATTAGATCGGAGTGCTCTCCGATGCCAACGCTTTTATTCATATAGATTTCAAGGGTCGCTAACGACTCTGCAATCTCCGCTTTATATTTTATTATTAATGCGTCGTAGAACATAATTATTTATACTTTTTGAGGCTTTCTCTTATTATACCATTCCGCAAACTCTTTTACGTAAGGTAGGAGAGTATCCTCTATTTCTTTCTGAGATGCCCCTTCAACATGGGGCCATTCAACGCAATAGTCCGCCTTGTCTTGTAGTTTCGGATCGTTTCTGCGTTCGTCTTCGTTAGGAGGCGTGAAATAAATCCTTTTAACATGAGGGCCGAAGGTCTCTAGTTCGCAATATTTCTTTATGTGAACTAGTACTCCTTTATTCTTCGCTTTAAGCCAGTTTATCTCGTCGTTCTCGTATTCTGAGTATCTGACATCTGTGACTACTGCTGTGTTTTGGGCAGCGTCAGCCTTCTTCTGAGCTTTGTTTGTCCAATATGTGCCTTTGGTTTCGTACCTTTTAATCCCTCCATAAAAAACAAGAAGATCTCTTACTTTATTTTTTTCTTGGAGGGTGCAGTTTAGAATATCTATTCCGTACTTTTCTAAGATGAAACCCCTAGTCTCTTCCTTAAGAGGGTCAGCTAAGGCTATTCTTGTTCCTTTTATTTGTTTTAAGAGTAATCTACAAAACAAATCTTTTCCTGATCCTGCTATTCCGCTAAGCCCTATCATAGCTTTGAGTGTAGCCTTGCTACGTTCCTTCCTACAAAATGAAGACAAACTAAGAACAGTCCTGTGATCAGCTTAAAGGGTTTTAAGATAAGGGAAGTCTTGCGATTTGCTCTGCTTTCTATTTCTTGAGCTATCTCTTTAGCTTTTTGTTGAGCCTCTATTCTTGTTTCTTGGTCAACCTCTTCTACTGAACTGAGGTCAACAGATACTAGATTTCCTTTCCTAAATAAAGCGTCGTATGCAACCCAATAGTCTTTTTCTTCCCCTTCAAAGACTCTGTAAAAGTGAATAGACTTTGTATCTTCTACTCTCTTAATACCTTTCATATCTTCTTGGAAATACCCTCCCATCGGGTGGGATTCGTCTTTAATAAAAGAAGGTTCGCTTTCATGAAAGAAAAGCTCTCCCGCTGTAGAGACGGACCAAGTATCCATGCTTTTGCTTAGATCTGTTGTCTGAAATTCTACCTCAGACATGTCGAGTGTTGATATTTCGCTAGGTAAACCTTTCTTAGGTAACTCAGCTTCAAAAAGAATGTGATCAAACATTGCTGTTTCCATAGGTGAATTAATAGTGTCTGTCATAGTGACCTAATATCGAACATGTTTACTGTTTGTGTTTCAGCGTCCTTATGTCGACGCACAGCGAAGGTCTGTTCGTCCACGACGTCCGTAACTCTACCCACCCAACTTGAATTGTTCGAGGAGAGGACTCTGACTGTTTTGTCTATCATCCTTTTGTGGATGTCCATAATTTTGTCTATGTTAGTATCCGTGATCATATAACAATATTTTTATTTATTTTTTCGAATATTATGTTTACGCCTGACGATTTAGAGCCTTCAAGCAGAGCTCTTCTTAAAATCCTAAGTGTTTCTTTATCGAGACCATTTAAGACTTTAAAAGCTTTTTTCTCGGCTATTCTCTCTTGAGCTTCTTTGCTCGCGGAGCAACAGCCTCCCTTAGCATTAGAACATGAATCGATCAGCTCCCTTAGCTTCGGTATATCTAATAGTACCAAAGGCTTGGAGAAAAGTAAAGAACAAAATGACGAGCAGGCGTGTAGAATTATTAAATTTGACATCTTTTAAAAATGAAATAGAAAGATACTGTTAAAGGGTAACACGCAAAGGTTAATAGTATATTACCTGTTGTGAGAAAACAACAGAAAGCTGAAAGCCAGAAACCTAAGCAATAAGGGCAGCTTAACAGCTTATTAAAAAAATTAGGCTCCTTCATATAGGCAAAATCAAAAAACTTCAAGTTTGGATTATCGAATAATTCTTTTTCGTATTCTTCTATATAAGTGAACCTTGTTAGTCTTAGCAGTTTTAAATAATCAATTAAAAAAGTAGTGTCGAACCATAAGACCAGCATTCCACACGCTGATAACGGAGCAACAAAGAAATTAATTACCTGTACTGCCAAAGCCTCCATCTGACCTTTGTGAGTCTTGTAAGTCTTCTACTTCAACCCACTTTATAGAATTACACTGCTCTAGTATTAATTGAGCTATTCTATCTCCTTTTTTATAAGCAAAGTGGTTCTTATCTAGGTTTTGCAAAACAACTCCGATCTCACCTCTGTACCCGGAGTCTATGACGCCAGCTAAAACATCAATACCTTTTTTTACCGCTAATCCAGATCTAGGAGCGACCCTTCCGTAGTAACCCGGAGGTATTGCTATAGATATACCTGTTTTGATTAGCTCTCTTGAGCCTCTTAGAATTAATCCTGCTTCTAATGAATAAAGATCGTATCCTGCATCTGAGCTGTTTGCTCTTGTTGGTGTCTTGGCTTGACTATCTATCTTTTTTATCTGTACGGGTATCATTATTATATTGGGTTAGTTTTATTCCAAATTCTGAGGCTAGCTCTACTGCTGTTTTGTCGAAGTTGTATGTTTTAATATAAAACACTTGTTTAATTCCGTAGGAAGCTACATTTTTTATACAGTCTCCACAAGGCAAAAGAGTTACAAATAGTTTATCAGCTTCTCCGGGGTTTACATATCTTAAAGCATTAGTCTCGGCGTGAATTACCCTTTTCCTTCTTTCGTCTCTATTACTCCAATCTATATCTATTCCCGGTGGTGCTCCGTTATACCCTAACGAAGCTATGCTGTTATCTGGTCTAAACAGGCAACACCCTACTTGTATAAAAGGGTCTTCACTTCTCAGTGCCGCTGTTTTAGCTAACTCTATGCCGTAGTCCAGCCAATTTAACCTGCTCATTTTTATATTTTAAAAAAAACTTGACAAGAAGTCAAGATATTTCTATAATAACACAAGTGAGATTAACGGTTTTAAGCGAAAGCGAGTCTGAAAACTCTTAAGAGACCAACAACCCCGAAGGGGCTTCTCAAGTCATGTAGACACGTTACAAGCGGGTGCAGGCGGCGTCTGAGAGAAGCGATCTATCTTAAAAAAGTTCTACCGTTTTTAAATTTCACTATGTATATAGGCTACGGAAGTCACTAGCTAGGCTTAGAAGAATAGGCCGAAAAGGAGAAAGTCCCTGCGATTAGAACTAATGTGGAAGCGAGAGCGTCCTTTTGTAGTTGTTTTTTATTGAATACAAGTTGGGTGAACTGCGTTCAGATTTTTTCTAGGCAGAGTTCTTTATAATTTAACACTTAAATAACCGCCGATTCCGCTTGCGGAATCCTATTTTGAATTTTTTTAAAATTATGAATAACTTTTATTTAGAAATAAAAAAAATACAGGAAGAAGATTGTAGTTACTCGCTCTTGAAGGTCATTGATAGGTATACGCCGGTATTTCTTTCTATGTATTCGAAGTACTCGGTAGCAATAGGCAAATCCGGGGCCGACCCTAATGACATTTTATCAGATAAGAATTTAATAATTTACGAGTCGGCAAAAAGTTTTAATTTGGACAAAGGGTCTAGCTTCTGCACTTGGCTAAGTAATAATGTAAAATATAAATGCCTCCACCTAATAAATAAATCTACAAAGAATAATCTACTAGAAGAGAGAGTAAAAAGAAATACTATTATCACAAATATGGATAATCCTTACGCAAACAAAGAGCTCAACTCTTTTATATTTAATGAATTAAATAAGATGAAAGACGGGAGGATCAAAAAAGTCTACTCTCTTAGGTATTTTTCTGGAGGGAATAAAATGACTTGGACTAAAATAGGAAAAATTCTTGGATTTAGCTCTCAAACTGCTATAAACTTACATAGAAAAGGAGCAGAGATTTTAAAAAGGAAGATAGAGAAAAAATAAGACTTGACAACTGTATAAGTT
>MDSZ01099629.1_pt1 | contig 10320 bp, 16 predicted proteins | sample 811201 | NCBI WGS metagenome assembly MDSZ01 (sample SAMN05326647, study PRJNA326480) | marine metagenome | isolation source: seawater | place: Indian Ocean: North | collected 2010 | reverse complement strand
TGAGAATGAATTCTCAAAAGACTACTGGAAATCTTTAACAGATACTGTGCGTAGTTTTTATAAATCAAAAACAATATATCCACATCCTAAAAAGATATTTAATGCTTTTGATTCCACACCTCTTGATAAAGTAAAAGTAGTAATTATAGGACAGGACCCATATCATGGGCCTGGACAAGCACATGGGTTGTGCTTTAGTGTTGAAAAAGACACTAAAATACCCCCATCCTTAAGAAATATCTATAAAGAATTAAATTCGGATTTAAATGTCCCTGTTCCAAGTACCGGTAACTTACAATCTTGGGCGGATCAAGGCGTTTTACTGCTGAATACAGTATTAACCGTTGAAGCTACACAGGCTAATTCACATAAGGGATTGGGATGGGAGACATTTACCGAAGCAGCTATTAAAGCAGTATCCAAAGAATTAAATAATGTAGTATTTATATTATGGGGAAGGCAGGCCCAGTTATTGTCTTCTATTTTAGATGATGCTAAGCATCTTATCCTTTGTTCTGTGCACCCTTCCCCATTATCAGCACATAATGGTTTCTTTGGATCTAAGCACTTTTCTAAAGCTAATGATTACTTAATTAAACATGGAAAACAACCAATAGATTGGAGAATAAAATGAGAGATCTACCAATGTCAGACCCTATATTTGATGTAGAAAGAAAAAAACCTAAAAAGCATACTACAGGAACTTTATATGCTTTATCTTCTACAGGTAAAATTAAAATATGGGAAGCTGAAGTAAGAGAGCCAGCTATGATATTAGTAACCCATGGTTATATAGATGGAAAGTTACAAACTAATCGTAAAGATATAGAAAAAGGTAAAAATATAGGTAAAGCAAATGAAACTACTCCATGGGAACAAGCTGTACTAGAAGTAGAGAGTAAAGCCCAGAAAAAAATCGACGAGGGCTATAGTAAGGACAAATCGAACCTATCGGTTCCAATTTTGCCTATGCTAGCACATTCATACGAAAAAAGACAACATAACATAGTGTGGCCAGCAGCAGTACAACCTAAAATAGACGGTATAAGATGTACTTGCACCATTAAAAATAATAAAATAGTTATGTTTACACGTAAGGGTAAGTCTTTTACAACTATGCCTCATATAATTAAAGATTTAATAGGTATTTTTAATACCCATAATGCTGCAAAAACCCGATCTAATTTTTATTTAGATGGAGAACTTTATTCTGATACTCTTACTTTTCAAGAACTAGCTGGAGCAGTTAGAAGAGAAGATAATAGTTTAGAATACTTAAAACAAATACACTTTAGAGTATTTGACTGCTTTGATTTAGATAACTTAAATAATTGGCCATTTAAATATAGATTTAGAGAATTATCAGGTGCTGCAGAGCAAGAGGGTTTAAACTGGAAACTATTCAAGTTTGTTAAACTTGTACCAACTATTACTCTTAAAACTCCAGATCAATTAGCTGATCAACATAACAAATTCATCCAAGATGGTTACGAAGGAACTATTATAAGGAATTTTTTAGGTCAATATGTATTAAAGCATAGATCAGCGGATTTACAAAAATATAAATCATTTTTGGATAAAGAATTTGAAATAATAAATTACAAGCAGGGCGAAGGTAACGAAACTGGATGTGTAATATGGCAGTGTAAAACTCCAAACTCACAAACTTTCTGGGTTAGACCTCAAGGTACCAGAGAAGAACGTGAAGTACTATATACAAATGGATCAAAGTATATAGGATCTAAATTAACAGTAAGATATCAAGAGTTAACCGATGATGGTATACCTAGATTTCCTGTTGGTTTATGTGTTAGAGATTATGAGTAAATGTTGAACTGAATATTGTGGACTCCCGAGCCGCGTCAATCGCCTTAAACTATTAGATTTATTCTATGAAGTTTTTAGTCTCTTGACGATGGTCGTCCTTACAATATTCAGTTCTATTTACATTAATTGTGAATTATAACAAATTTTATCACTCAGAAAGTGCGCGTCACGTTCTTCGTGTTAAATTTGAATATAGGAGATATGTGTGAAAAATACATCATGTAAACATGATTTAAATATAGAATGTTCAGACTGTAAATTCGAAAGAATACAAAAATTAATATTGTCAAAAAGAGAAAATACTCATAAATTATCGAATAAAATAACCAAAGACAAGGAGTCTATATGTTAGAAACTCAATTCGTTAAAGTATATGACGATGTATTTTCACCTGATTTATTTAAAGAGATAATGACAACTTATAGTAATATTCAAGACTTGTCTGAAAAAGGATTCGTCGGCTCTAAAGATAAAAAGAGAGTAGATAATGAGGTAAAATGCTCATGGGATTTTAATTTAAAAAGTTTAAATAAATATCATTATCCTGATGGAGAAATTCCCTTAATTAAACATAAGAATTTGAGTAAACAAATAGAAGTAGTTCAACAGGACTTAATGTTAGAGTATTTAAGTTCGTTTAATACATTATTAGATGAAACTGCAAATAGTTTGTATACAAATATAAAAAAGAAAAGACATACATTCTTTGCTGTTCAACAGTTTCAACTATATTTAGCCAACGAAGGTCATTTTAATAAATTTCACGCTGATGAATATGTTGGTAACACTCTTTATTATAGGAATCAAAAATCTACACGTTTGTTTGTATTTATACACTATTTAAATGATGTAGAAGAAGGAGGGGAAACTGAATTTCTTTATACAGATATTAGTGTTAAACCAAAGAAAAACAGATGTGTTATTTTTCCAGCAACCTGGCCATGGGTCCACAAAGGAAAGATACCAATTTCTTCGGATAAATTAATATTAACAACCTGGCTATCCTGGGATGATTCCTTAACTATATCAAAATTATATAATAATTATGAAACTTAATAAAATACACGTTATAGATGATTTTTTATCTAAGTCTTATATAGATTCTATTGCTGATTATGTAGAAAACAAGTATCCTTTTTACTTTTTACCAAGTACAATTAGTGATAAGAATGGATATCCTGGTAATAATATTACTGTTTTAGACGAGAATAATAAAAAAACTAACTTAATAGTTAGACGAAATCCAGGATTATCTTCGAATTTAATAGGTATAGATGATTCATATAGACCAAAATACTATGATAATATAGCAGAAAATAATATTAAATATTTTAGTTATTTTTTTAATCCGGCTATATTATCAATACAAGATTATTTAAAAAGAGAAATAAGAATACAAAGAGCCAAAGTAAATCTTACACTAAGAACTCATAGTGACAAGAATATTATAGGAGTTCCTCATCTAGATAATAATGCAATCTCACCAGACAAGTTTACTGATAAGTATAGTTTTCAAGGAATGATTGCTATTCTATACTTAAATAATTCTGATGGCGACACATATGTGTTTGACACAAAAATAGAAGAAGATAAGCTTTGCTTTGATTCTGAGGAAGAATTTAAAGAATCTTTATCTCTTATTGATGACAATTCTACTGTAAGAATTGTGAAAAGAGTTACACCTAAAAAGAATAGATTACTTTTGTTTCCTGGTACATCTTTTCATGCAGCAAGTACTCCCACCGAAAATGAATATAGATTTGTTATTAATATGAATTTTCTATTTCCAAGACCTGAACAATTTACATAGGAGAATAATATGGATAAAAAAGTACCCTTTTTAATCTATCCTCAGTGGATGATCAAATCTATAATATTTTTTTTAGTTTGCTGCTTAGTATTAATAAGCTCTAGCCTTTTTTCAGATACTAATGAGCCTGTTTCAATTATAGTTGAAAAACAAATTCAACCACAAAAAATTACAGTAACTGCAACAATGTATGAACCTGTTAGCACTCAAACAGATAGCACACCTAATATAACTGCAGACGGTACACGAATTAACGTAAAGTATGCAGGAAAATATAGGTATTTAGCGGTATCTAGAGATCTCTTAGATGTTGTTAGCTATGGAGACTATGTAGTTGTTGAAGGTATAAATGGTAAATATGACGGAGTTTGGCAAGTTAAAGATACTATGCATCCTAGATGGGAAAATAGAATAGATTTGCTATGCAATCCTGGTACTAAACAATTCAAGAAAGACTCTGCAATTTTAACTATTTATTAATTTTATTTGATACTGTGCCATAGCTTTATTATATTAATAGGATAAACTATGAATAAAAAAGAAGCAATAGCATATATTAAAAAGCATGGTTTTAAAAACTTTAAGCCAGAAAGACATTCATATATAGACGAAGATGGACAAAAATGGCTTCAATGTAAATTTTGTTGCGAGCATCAAAAAGTAGATGAAGGTGTAGGATATATAACTTGTTCAGAGTGTGTAATTAAAATAGATATGCTCAAGTTTCCTGATACCATTAAAAAGCAAAAGAAATCAAGTGGTAGGCCTGCTGGATGGCATTTTATGAATGAGTTTGTGGACAAAAACGGAAATGTATTTCATAAAGGCGTAGAACAGCCTAGTTTAAAGGGAACTCTTCCTCCTACTAAAATTAAACCAAGAAAGAAAAAGAAAAAACTGAGTGCTGATGAAAAAATGTTTAAACTTGCTGCTAAACATAAAAGCAAAAGAAAACTAAAGAAAAAATAACATAAGGAGATCTAATAATGGCTATTTATGTGTGTAAAATTAAAAATTCTGATGAAATTATATGGAAGTTAGAAGCGACTTGTATTGAAAATGCAAGGATAAAATTTGCACAAATAAAGCACTTAGATCTTTCTGAATACAACAGATTATTTGATACGGAGGAATTATATGACTAAAGATAGTAAAAAACCAGATATGCCTGACTTACCCCCTGAACTAAAAGCGTTCAGAAAAAAATGGGAAGGAATGAAAGATAAGCAGAAAATAGATACTTTAATTAATATGGTTATGAGCGTCGCATACAGAATGGATATACTTGCTTCTGTAGTATCTGGTATACCCGCAGTAAAAGATATGGAAGACGCAGCTAAAGAACAAATTAAAAAGGCACAGAAATCTACTGTTAATGATAAATCCTAAGTATGAAAGTAATTCATCCAGCCCTGACTCAAACACATGTGATGGTAATTGTGAAGAGCCAACTATTTCAGAAAAAGCAAAAGGGTTTTTCTCTGAATTAAAAAAGATGGCTAAAAGGGCGATGGGGCCTGATGATATTTTATGCTCTAAGGAGATTCAAGCTGAACGATTAAAGATTTGTGAATCGTGTGAATTTAAAGTAAATAGTAGTAAAAGAATTAAATGCTCAAAATGTGGCTGTTATATGGAGGTTAAAACTTGGATTGCATCTTCTAAATGCCCAGTAGATAAATGGAAGGAAGAGTAATGCCAACTACATTTAAGAATAAACTATATAAACATCCTCATCTAGAAGTTAGAAGATCATCAAGATCCCCAATACACAAATGGGGAGTTTTTGCTACTAAGGATATTAAGAAAGATCAAATTATAGAAGAAGTGCCTTGCCTTCCTCTTAAAATCCCAGATGAAATCCCAAAAGGAGTATTAAGAAGTTATTTATTTCCTTATGAAATAATACCTTCTGGTACTTCTGCTTATGGAAATAAAGAAATGCAGTATGCTGATTCTTGTTCCATGCTAGCATTTGTGATTGGATCTCCCTCTTTATATAATACTTCTTTTTCTTTAAATGATATTAACGTAGATTATACTATTGATTATGATAATAATATATTTATTTTCAGTTCTATAAATGATATTTCAGCAAATACAGAATTATTAATAGATTACGGTTATCATTATAAAGAAAATTTAAAAAAACAATTAAGTGAAGAATGGTGGAAAAACAAAGAAAAGGAACCAAAAAATGGAACAAACAAGAGAAATACATAGTAGTCAATCTTCTGTTGAGTTATCTGTAAATGCTAAAGGACAATGGTCTGGTAAAGTTAAAGTGTACGCAGATACAGTTGAAGAAGCATTCGAACTAGCAGAACAAAAAGCAACAATTCTTAGTCAAAAAATAGAGGCTAAAAATGGGTAATAATGAGCGTATTTCAATTTCTAAACAAACAGTTAATGGTCAAACTTCTGAGTTTTTAGAATTAACTCATAATAAACATGATAATATAATTAGTATTTCTAAAGTAGAAGAAGTTAATGATGATAAAAATCCTCAAGGACATATGGAATCTATTAATGTACCTGTAGATATGGTTGAAGCACTATTAATGCAAATTAAAGATAAAAAATGAAAAGAATAGTTATTCCTGATATACATTTAGATAGGAAGTTTAATGTAACTTTTGGTGATCCTAAAATATGGGAAAGAAAATCATTAGAATTAATAGAACATATTATAAAAGAATCTAATCCAGACAGTATTTTATTTCTGGGAGATGTATTTAATACTTCTCATCCATCTTTTCATAGTATTTTTGAATTTCTACAAGTAGTTAAAGGACACGATGTAACAGTTATAAGTGGAAATCATGATATACCTAAAACTCAGAAAAAGTCTGTTATGGATTACTTGTCTCACTATGTTAATGTCATCTCAAGAAATGAGGTTACTGAAGTTTGGGATGATAGCTATGCCATAGGATGGTGTGATACTCAGACTTTATTTGAAGCAAAAATTAATAGTACCTTAGAACATATGAAAGGTGACTATTTATTTTTACATGCTGCTTATAACAACTGGGATAATGAAATGGATAATGTAATAACTAATGATATGATAAAGCTTGCTAAAGAAAAAGGTGTTACTATGATATCCGGTCATGAGCACGTTGCTAATATTAGAGATAATATGTATCATTTAGGAAGTATTATGCCTTTAAATATAGGAGAGCTAGGAGTCAAGTATTATTTTAGTACTAAGGATGGTTTGGTAGATATACCTCATAAAGTTGGGTCTGATCTCAATGATGATGTTATACTAACTAGAAAACAAGTAGATCCTCAAGGCGATAAGCCAATTGTTATTAAAAAAGGTAAAATTAAAAAAGATGATATAATTATGGAAGAGAAACAATTAACAATAGATATTGTTGAAGATTTTATTAAAGAAGCAGTTGATGCTGGATTTGATAAAGAATTTGTAGAGGATTACACAAATGATACATAAGTTAGAACTTGAAAACTACAGATGCTATTCTTCTTTTACTAAAGATTTTACAAATGGTTTAAATATCATTAGTGGATCTAATGGAACGGGTAAAACTAGTATTGTAGAAGCTATTGGGTTTGCTCTGTTTGGAAATAAAATTACAAGAGGAAAAGCAAATTCATGGGTTAGACAAGGACATAAGCACGGTAAAGTTATTTTACATATAGATGACTATATAATAACTAGAGGAGACAATGAACAACTTGTAGAAGATCTTTCTGGAAATGTTTTAGCAAGACAACATAGTGGCGTAGATGAATGGATGGAAAATACCTATGGTTTAAATTATGATTTATATTGTACAGCTAATTATATTGCTCAAAAAGATATAGAATCATTTAGTGGATTACAGCCCGCAGAAAGATTAAAAAGAGTCGAAAAGCTATTAAGAATAGATGTAATAGATAATATTCTAAAACGTGTAAAGTTAGGTTTAACTACTACTCGTAGAGAACTGAAAGAATATAGTTCAAAAACTTATGGCTCAACTTACGAGACTGGATCAGTATCTAAGGCTAAACGAGATTTAGAATTAGCCGAAGATGACTATGCAGCGGCTGATGCTGAGTATAGCCAAGCTTTGATTTCTCACGGAGCTTATACACAACAATTAAAGCAATGGCAACGACTTCAAGAAGTTACTAATCAAGTTAGCGCTTTAAAATATACTAAATTTGATATGACACAGGAAGAAATGATTAAACTGAGAGATCAATTAGAAGATTCAGAAAAAGCTTTAAAGAAGCTTAATGCTTTTAAAGATATTATTGGTGAAGATCATTCCGAAGATTTAGAAAATTTAAGAGATTTGTATGCATCAACAAAATCTAGGCTAGAAGAAGTATTAGAAATAACTGATAAATGTACTGTATGTGGTCAGAATATACCAGATGATGCCTATTTGAAGACCTTAATTGCCACTTTAAAGACAAATTTAGAAGAAATTAAGACAAATGGTGCTTTATACAAAAAACAGACAGAGAAGGCTATTTTAGAAGCTAAAATTATTGATTCTAAATATGACTATAAAACTATGATTAGAATGATAAATGATTTTAATCATAGACCTCTGGTTGCTGAATTAGAACAATTACAAGGAATTACTGAACCAGAAAAAGTGGATATTACTGATATTGAATTAGTTAAAAGATCAAAATGGAAAGCTTTAAACAACGCAAGATCAATAGTTGTAGAAGCTGAAAAAAATAAATCAGTTCATGAGACTTACGGAGATCTAATAAAAAATACAAAAAATACTTTGGAAAGTTTAGAAAAACTTAGTAAGTTTACAGATAATTATCGTAAAGAGTTTACAAAAAATGTTGTTCCATTAATACACGATAATGCAGAAAAGATATTTAATTATCTAACTTCAGATAAATATTCTAATTTTAGAATAAATCAAGATTACAGTGTTAATGGCTACGACATATACAGTGGTTCTGAAGCGGATGCAGCAAGTTTTGCTATTAGAATGGCTATTGCTAAAACAAGTAGAATTAAAACTTTTAACTCTATCATTCTAGATGAAATTTCAGCAAGTTTTGATGCACAAAAAGAAGAATTATTAATAGATTTACTAAGACAAGGAAATAACCAAATAATATACATTTCACATGGAGATATAGTATAATGAAAAAATATAACATACCAGTTAGCTGGATACAACAAGGATTACTACAAGTAGAAGCTTCTGATTTAACAGATGCTGTTGATAAAGTAGAATCTTTAGACTTAGCCCCTATGAATTTAGTGGGACAAACTGCACCAAATAGTACGCGTGTTGCTTACTCAATTATTAATAGTTATGTGCAGGATGAAGTTTTATCAAAAGGTATAACAATGTACACTAGGTCAGATATGCCACAGTGCCCTTTTTGTGACAAAGCAAGAACGTGGTTGTCTGCTAACGAAATGGAATACACTGAAGTAGATGTTATGCTTGATGAAAAACATCAAAAGAAAATATTTGATAGGACAGGTACAATGAATATGCCTCAATTCGAAATAGGAAATGAAATAATAGTAGGATTTACTGAACCTGAATTTAAAATGATTTGTCAAAAATACGGTATTATAGAGCCTGAGCCTGCTCCTGCTCCTGTAAATGGTCCACCTGCTGAGTTCTTAGCTGAGCAAGATAAAAAGGCCAAGGTCGTAAAATTAGATAAAGAAGAAAAATCTAAAGTATAGGAGAATATATGAAAATAGATGTTGCTGAAGCAATTACAAATGCTGAAAAAGATATTATAGATATATTAGAAGATCTTAAGCAGACACTAGGAGTTCAAGTAACTACTAGATCAGGTAGAGTTAGAACAGGTAGTATTAATGCTACAGATAAAGCTAAAATTGTTAAATTGTGTAAACAAGGTTATACTACTCATCAAATTGCTGAGAGATTTCCTACTTATACTGTTATGCAAGTTTCAGCAATTAAAGCTCATGTAACTATGGGTACTTACTAATTAACAAGTAAAGGAGAAACAAACAATATGAATACAATTCATGTAAGAGGACGACTTGCGGATAACGTTAAAGTTACTAAAACATCAACAGGTAAGTTTGTTCTAAAAGGAACAATAGCAGATAATTATGGATGGGGAAAGTCTGAAGACGATAAAAATAAAGTAAACTGGATGAATTTTACTAGATTTTTAACCAATGAACCATCAGATAAATATCTAGCTAGGTTAACTAAAGGTAGTTATGTTATTGTAGATGGAAGACTTGAAACTTCTAAAAGAGAAGTAGATGGTAAAGTCTATAATAATATGGAGGTTATATGCTCGTCATTAGAATCTCCAATTTCTAATAATATGACTACTACAAACGTAGAACCTACTACTACTGCTGCTTCAACTACGCCTGAGCCAGTTGCTGCTACTGCAGATACATCGGATGTTCCATTTTAGTGGATATTGTACAAGATAAAGCGGCTTTAACTAAACCCTGCTCTAAGGTTTCCTTGGAAGAAGGAATAAAAATTGGAGAAAAATTAGCTGAATTAGTTAAATCTAATGAAACTAAGTGGGTTGGTTTAGCCGCCAATCAAATTGGAATTGACGCTAGAGTATGCGCTGTTGCATTACAAGGTAACTTTAAAGGAACATACCAATATTTTGTTAATCCTAAAATAATAAATACATCATCTGAAACTTTTGAGTTTTTAGAAGGTTGT
>MDSZ01049222.1_pt1 | contig 10320 bp, 9 predicted proteins | sample 811201 | NCBI WGS metagenome assembly MDSZ01 (sample SAMN05326647, study PRJNA326480) | marine metagenome | isolation source: seawater | place: Indian Ocean: North | collected 2010 | reverse complement strand
TTCAACAAATTCTTCCATATCTTTAGTTAAATTATCAAAATTTAAATTATATTTATAACTTACAAAATTTAAAAATTGTGTATATTTTTCAAATGTTTTCTTGAATTCAAAATTTTTTAAATATTTCTCAAAATAAAATAATTCTTTATTTTTTATATGTTCTTCTGGAGATATAAAACTTAAACATACGAACTTTTGTCCACTAATTGGTTTATCTTCATCTAATAAATCTACATATTTAGTATTTTCATTTATAGATTCTTTAGTTTTAGTTTTTCCTTTTTTTGTAGACATTTAATTTATAAAACTTATTATTAATTTAATTTTAAGTTTTTAACATATAATAATTTAATTAAAAATTATTAATTTTAATTAAATTATTTTTAATTAAAATAATTTAAATTATTTTTATTAATTAAATATTTTTTCTTGTACTTTAGTATAAACAAAATATGAATCCAGATATGGGAGAATTAGTAAAAAGAGCTGTTAAATATTTAGTTGAAGGTTTAATGGTTGCAATTGTTGCTTTTGTTATACCCCAAAAACCACTTAAATTTGATGAAATTGCCATTATTGCTTTAATGGCAGCTGCTACATTCTCAATTCTTGATACATTCGTACCTACAATGGGTGCTTCAGCTCGTACTGGTGCAGGATTTGGTATTGGTGCCAACCTTGTTGGATTCCCAAAACTTGGTTAAATAATTGATTAAGCTAATAATATATTTTGTATAAAAAAATATATTATTTATAAAAAAATTCATTGTTTTTAAAAATTTATTTGAGAGAAAAAAAAAAAATGGGTAGTCTTGACCATAATTTTATTTTAGAGGGGCAAAAATAGGGTAAATAATTTTGTTAGCATATTACATAATAAAAATAACTCTTCAAAAAAATGCGTGTTTTTTTTTAAAAAATGATTTATCAATTTTTTTGAAATTGGACATTTTAAAAATGTCCATTTTTAATATGGATCACACAATATAAAAAATGTTTTGAAAAATGTCGATTTTTCACTTTTTAAATCATTAAGGTTTTAAAAATGAAAAAAATGCAAAAAAAACTTGTTACCATAATAAAAAAATACTTTTTTTAAAAGATTTTAAAAAATATTATTAAGCAATAATATGGCAATGTCCGCAATCAAAAAGGTGGAAAAAGTTGGTGGTATTTTTTATCATTGTGAAATTTGTGACTATTATGCTAAGAGATTTGATGTTATGGAGAAACATATTTTAACCCAAAAACACATCGGCAATCAATCGGCAATCAAAAAGGTGGAAAAAGGTGGAAAAGGTGGTGCTAAGAATTTTTTGTGTACAAATTGCAACAGAAGTTATTTATCTAATTCTGGATTATGGAGACATAAGAAAAAATGTATAAATATAAAAGAATGCTGTAATAATAATAGTATTACAGAAAATATTATAAATGATTTCTCAGGTAATCTAAAAAATGAAAATAATGATTCAGAGTACAAACAAATGATGGTAAATATGATGAAAGAAAATCAAGAATTAAGATCGCAAATAAGTGAATTAATTCCAAAAGTAGGTAATAATAATACAACACATAATAATACATTAAATCAGAAATTTAATATAAATGTTTTTTTAAATGAACAATGCAAAGATGCATTAAATATGAATGATTTTATAAAATCTATTGAAATTAGTTTAGAACAATTAGATTTTACAAAAAAGAATGGCTTAATAGATGGATTAAGTAATGCAATAGTAGAAAACATGAATAAATTAAGTTTATATGAACGTCCAATGCATTGTACTGATAAAAAACGTGAAACATTGTATATTAAAGAAGAAGATAAATGGACAAAAGATGAAAATAAAGAAAAAATAAAAGATGCAATTAAAAAAGCTTCAACAAAAAATTATAATGCACTGCAAGAATGGAAATCTAAAAATCCTGATTTTACAAATGATGATTTAAAACAAGAATATTTTAGTAATGTTATATCTACTATTGGTAAAACTAGTGAGCAAATAGATGATAAAATTATTAAAAATTTATGTAAAGAAACATATATAAAAAAATAAAAAAAATTTAATATATAATTTATTTATATTTTTATAATTAATATAAATAAATTATAAACTTATTTGGATTTTTTATATTTTTATTTTTTCTTCTATTATTTTTTTCTTCTATTATTTTTAGTTTTATTATTTTTAGTTTTATTATTTTTAGTGTTATTATTTTTAGTTTTATTGTTTTTAGTTTTTTCTTCATGTGGTACATAACGCAAAAAATGTTTTTGATATTCAAATGATCCTTTTTTAATTCCTTTTTCTTGAAATTCTTTAAATTTTTTACTTTTATATGATCTAATATCTTCTAATGTTTGTTGTTTACCATAACAGTTTATAGAAAATCTACGTAAAAGACCTTTTTGTTCTAATCTATTTTTTAATTGAACTTTAAATAAATATTCTGACATACATAATAATCTATTAATATCAAAATAAGGTCTATTTGCATAAATAAAAATTAAATAAAAATATAACATAGTATCGATTGATGCTACTTTAATTTTTTGTGTTCCAATAAAAATTTGATTATAACTATGACATGCATCTGCTTTATAAATAATTGCTATTGTATCTTTATTTACAACTACTTCATAATGTATATCAACATAATCACTAATATTTTCTTTTTTATATATTTTAACATTATTAAAATCTTCATAATTTAATTGTTCTTTTAATATATTTGCACATTGTAATGGGTCATTTGCTAAAATATCAAAATCAGGTATACTATAAATAATTTTTTTTTCTTTAGGTGGCATATATTTACTATATAAACTAGCAGCATAACCTCCAAAAAAAATTACTCCTTGATTAATGAAACAAGTTTTTGTAATATTATATATTTTATCTCTTTCTTCAATAGAACCTTCATATACTCTTTGAAAATCTTGTTTATTACATAATTCACCTTTTAGTGGGAAAATTTTATTTAATAAAATTAATCTTTTTAAAACTTTTTCCCAACGAGAAACATCACCCATAGGTCTTGATAATTCTTGATACATACCCATGCGTAAAAAATTAGGTGGACAATATTTAATTCCATTAACTTTAATAGTATGTTTTTCTAAATTATTAAATAATTTAGTATCCATATAAGTAATATCAGCAATAGGCATAAAATTAACAAAAACTTTATATGTACCTTTATGAACTCCTGATTTTGCTTCAACTTCTTGAAATCCTGCTTTATAATATATATTTGCTAATTTTTTAGCATATTCAATAGGAGTAGTTGAAAAAAAATCATAATCTGGAATTTCTATATTTCTATTATAAAATTTATATTGTTCAGGTAAAATATTATTAACTGCTGTGCCTCCATAACATATAGTTTTATTTACTCTTAAAAAATGTTCTAAAATATTTACTATATTTAATACTTCTTCGGATTGAGCAAGTTTTTTTCCAGCTAACGCATTTGCTTCATCAACTGCCCCTCTTAATATTGATAATTCTTTTTCTTCAAAAGATTTTATATCCATTAAATTAAGAAAATATAAAAATATTATATAATTTTAATAAAATTTTTATATTTTTTTATTTACTAATTACTATTTACTAATTTATATTTAATATAATATTAGCTATACTATCGCTTGTATAAGGAGTAATTTTAAACAAATCAGGTCTATTAGAAACAGTTTCTAATGGATATTCATTAAATAATGCTTTAGTTGCAGAATTTTGTGTTCCTGTTGCTAAAACTTGTATATCTATATTAGTTAATCTATTTGCGTTGTCACCATAACTACTAAATCTAATGTAATAACTTCCACTAGCAACATCTTTTGTTATATTTATTTTCTCAGATTGATTATTAGTGCTAGTTTTTTGATTAATATAATTTTCAAGTGTTGGTCTATCTGGTCTATCTGTTGAATTGGGTATGGTTTTAAAAAATTCATATCTAATTATAGGATAATTAGTATTATTATATATAATAATGCTACCAGGTACTCCAGGATTTTTTAAAGGTATTTCTGATTCTTTTACTTTTATCGTATCCACAACATCATATAATAAATTAGATGGTTTTAATACAAAATTATATCCACTACCTTGATTAAAACTAAAATAATCATTATATAGTCTCAAATTAGAATCCATATTTTGAAATTTCATAGCCATTATTTGACAACCATTACTTAAAGGTAATGTATAATCATAATTTTCTAAACTATTATTTACATCAGGTAAAACTATCATATAATTATTTTTTGTTTCATTTATTAATAATTCTGAAGATTCTCCTGTAGAAATAATATTTTGATAACGTAACAATCTACAATAATTAGATCCAGAACGTAAATTAACAAATTTTTTTAAATCACTACTTTTTAATACACTATCAGATTGATATGCAATAATTATAAATTTTTTTGCAAATAATTCTAATTTAGCATTTATTATTTCTTTAGGATCAAAATCAGTATGTCCTATTGTTTTTCTTGAATCTAATAAATAATTTTTACTTTTATTTAAATGAGTATTAATATAACCAGCAATTAAATTATATATTTCAACATTTTCTGTCATTAATCTTAAATGTATAATCATAGGATCATTATAAGATTGGGTAATTTCTTCATTAAAAGCATTAATATGTAAATGTTCAAAAACCTTACTTAAATATTCATAATTATATGTTTCTTTTATATTATAATTATTTGCAGTTGATGCAGCAACTATTGGTTGATAATTTAAAGAATAAACTTCAAAATCTAGAAAACGAACTCCTAATTCAATATTTTTTGTTAATGCACATAAATCAACCCAATTATTTTTATATCCATCTGCACAACAAGAATTATAAGAAGATTTAACATAATAATTTTTAAATTTTTGTAAATGATTTTTTGGATAATTATTATTATTTACAGTAATATTTAAATTTGGATTTTCAAAATTTACTCTACCTTTTATAAAAGTTTTTGTTCTATATGGATTATTATCTGGATAAATAGTATTTAAACGATTACATCCTTTTTGTCTCAAATTTAAAGTATAATTAATCCAACTTAATAATAAAAATAAAATTAAAAAAACAATTGTTAAACTTAATATAATATACATATAATCATTATTTGTTTTAAAATATTCAGTAATATCATTTACAGCATTTTTAGTTAAATTTGTTAAATTTTCAGTAGTTTGTTTAAAATTAAAATCAGACATATTATAATATAATAATAAAAATAAATATATAAATTTATTTAATATACTATTATTAAATATATATATGGCTGGTGGATTATTAAATTTAGTAGCATATGGAAATCAAAATATTATTATTAATGGAAATCCTGATAAAAGTTTTTTTAAAATTAAGTACTTAAAACATACTAATTTTGGTATGCAAAAATTTAGAGTTGATAAAAACCAAACAAATGATATACTATTAGAGGCTCCATCCACTTTTAGCTTTATTGTACCAAGATATGCAGATTTATTAATGGATGTTTTTTTAGTATTTAAACTCCCTAAAATATGGAGTCCAATATTTAATCAAGACAATAATTTAAGACCTTATGAATTTAAATGGATTAAAAATATTGGTACTCAAATAATTAAAGAAGTTAAATTTACAATAGGTAGTCGTGAAATACAAAAATTTAGTGGATCATATTTACAAAATGTTGTTGAGCGTGATTTTGATGCTAAAAAAAAAGAATTATTTGACTTAATGATTGGTAATACAAGTGAATTAAATGATCCTGCTAATTATTTAAATAGAAATAATAATTATCCAAATGCATATAATTATAATAATAATAATACTGATGCATCTGGAATAGAACCATCTATATATGATAAAACAATATATGTCCCAATAAATTCATGGTTTTCAATGCTTAATAGTTGTGCTCTTCCTTTAATATGTATGCAATATGATAATTTAAAAATTGAATTTGAGTTTAGACCAATAATACAACTTTTTACAATTAAAAATATTAATGCTTCAATTAATGATATTAGTTATGAAGATATTAAAGCAGATCAAAGTAAATCGGAATTTTTATATAAAAGATTTGTAAACGAACCACCTATAAGAGATATTTCAGATTCTATTAATATTTATGCAAATAAAACAAATAAAATAAATTTTGATTTTCATTTAATGACAACTCAATGTTTTTTAGATAATGAAGAGCGTATATTATTTGCAAATAATAATCAAGAATATTTAATTAAACAAGTTAAAACTTATATAGAAAGAGGAATAAATAAAACAAATAAAATAAAAGTAGAAACAAATGGATTAGTTTCTAATTGGATGTGGTATTTACAAAGAAGTGATGTAGATCTTCGTAATCAATGGTCAAATTATACAAATTGGCCATATGAAAATGTTATTCCATACAATATAAAAAATCTATATGATATATGTAACAATTACTATGATTTTAGTAATATTTACATTACTAATTATGAACCAGATACTTATAGTCAACAAAATTTTAAAACTATTTTAGATAAATTTGGAATTACATGTGATGGTAAAGTTCGAGAATTTGATTTAGATTCAGGAATATATGATAAAATAGAAAAATATATACATACAAATGGAAATATTAAAGATGGTTTATATCATTATAGTTTTGCATTAAATACCGATTCTTCAAAATATCAACCTACTGGTGCATTTAATACTAGTAAATTCAATACAATAGAATTTGAATATAAATTAAAACAACCACCTTTAGATCCAGTAGCAAGTAATTTTACAACAATTTGTGATCCTATAACAGGAGAAATTATAGCCACAAGTCAAGAACCAACTTCAATTTATAAATATTCATATGATTTACATTTATTTGAAGAACGTTATAATATTTTAGAATTTCATTCTGGTACTGCAGAATTATTATATGGAAATTAAAAAAATTTTTTTTATTTAATTATTTAATTATTTAATTATATATAAATAAATGAAAACAAAAAAAAAATTATGTGCAAGTTGTTTAAAATTTAATTTTAATAAAACATTAAAATCTAGTAAAAAACATAAACCAAAATGGTTAAATAAAATAGATTATGTAGAAAAATTTATAAATAATTATAAACATTTTAATATTAATTATCCAATTAATTATAATAATAGTTTAGTTTTAAATGTTGGAAAAATACATGCAAATAAAAAAATATTATATTGGGCATCTAAACCAAATAATAATATAATAATTAATGATGCAAAGTCTAGTTATGGTAATTTTAGTAATAGTGGTGTGGGAAAAGTAGATGATAAAGGTTTTGCACTTATTAAGTTTTTAACTCCACAAAACTATAAAACAATTGCCAAAAATGGTAAAAAAAACAATACTTATTTTAAACATATACATTTTGTATTATCTAATAATAATTGTGATGCTTGGAATACTAGTATTTACACAAAATTAGTACATAATAATTTTAAATATAAACAATTTATTAAAAATCTCAATTCAAAATGTTATATAGTTTTGAATGTATTACCATCTACAATGTATGCAAAAGATCATATAGTTAATACTTATAATTTACCATATAATAATATTGCAAAAATGTCAACCCTTGAATTAAATAATTGGTTACAACATTTAATAGATTTACATTATCCGTTATTAAAAAAATTAATAAAATCCAAAAAACTAGAGTATTATGAGTTACCATTAATATGTTATTGTGCTCATAATAAATGTAGTGCATCAAAAACGGCAGCAATTAATTTAATGAAAAAAGGATTTGTAAATGTTAATTTATATGAAGATGGATTAAAAGGTTACAAAAAACATAATAAATATTAATATTTAAAATAATTATTTTTCTTTTGTTATAATAGTTATTATAACAAATGAAAAATTATGATATAGTAATAATAGGTGGTGGTATATCAGGAATTTATAGTATGTATAATTTAAAAAAAAAATATCCAAAATTAAAAGTTTTATTACTTGAAAAAGATGAACGATTTGGAGGACGAGTTTATAGTTTCAATAAAAAAGTAGATAATATTGATTATATAATGGATTTGGGTGCAGGACGTATTGGTCATCATCATAAATTAATGGTTTCATTAATAAAAGAATTAAAATTAGAAAAATTTATATTTAATATAAGCAATACAGAAAATTATATAGAATATAATAAAAAAAATAGAGAAGTTTCAGATGAATCATTATTAAGAAAAAAGTATTCTATTATGTTATATAATTTTTTTAATAGTTTAAAAATAGCAAATCTCTCAAAAACATTTTTACAAAAGTTTTATTTAAATGAACTTTTAATGAAATTTTTTCCGCAATCTGTTTATAAATTTATAGAAAATAGTTTTGAATATAAAAATAAATTATACTATTTAAATGCATATAATGCAATAAATTATTTTAAATATGATTATAATGAATATAGCAATTTTTTTATAATGACTAATGGATTAAGCTCAATTATTGACACCATGATTAATAAAATTAGTCAAAATAATAATTACAAACTTAAAAAAAATAGTTATGTAAATAATATAATTTATAATAATGAAACTTCAAAATACAATATTTATTATAAACAAAATAATAATACTTATAATATAAGTTGCAAACATTTAATTTGTGCTTTGCCAAAATGCGATTTAATAAAATTTAAAATTTTAAATCCTTATTTGAGAGAATTGAATAGTATTAATGAAATAAGTAAAGTGCGTATTTTTGAAATATATGATAAATCAATTAATGGAGAAATGTGGTTTAAAAATATAAAAAAAACAACAACAAACAATGAATTACAATTTATTATACCAATAAATCCAGAAACAGGATTAATAATGTCTTCTTATAATGAAAATCTCTCAAATAGAGAGAATTATTGGAATAATTTATATAAAAAAGGAGTTAATGTTTTAAAGAAAGAATTACATAAGAAATTAAATCAAGTATTTAGTATTTATAATATAGTTATTCCTGAAAGTAAATATATTAAATTTTATTATTGGAAATCTGGAATTGCATGTTGGAAAAAAAATGTAGATTCGCAATATGTCTCTCAAAAAATATTAAATTTAATGCCTAATTTTTATATTTGTGGAGAGAATTATTCAAATTATCAGGCCTGGTGTGAAGGCGCATTACAGAGTTCAGAAAGTGTTTTAAATAAATTAAAATGTGAATTAAATAAAACAAATTTAGATAAAACACGAAAACTAAGAAAGTAAAAATAATATATATTTTATTATATATAAATGTCTGTAAAAACTCAAGTAAAATTGAGACAAATGTTAAGAGAATTAAAAAAAAAAGGAGATAAATATAGTCCAATTAATCCAATATTTTTAAATAAACAAATAAAATATGATGTTAAAAAATCAAAAGGAAAAAAAAGAAAACTTAACAAAAGAAAAACACTTAAAAAAAGAAAAACATTTAAAAAAAGAAAAACACTTAATAAAAGAAAAACACTTAATAAAAGAAAAACACTTAATAAAAGAAAATAAAAATATAAATTTTATTAATTATTTTATAAATAAAATTTATATTTTTCTTTTTGGAACTTTACGTGTTCCATAACCATTTTTTATACGCGATTTTTTTGCTAATTTTAATGCTTTAGATCCTGATTTACAACCTTCTGCTAATATATTATAATCAACTGCTGCTGCTTTTCCACCACTAATACTAGATGCTAAGCGAGCAATACCCCAACTATGTGGTGTTTGATTTGGTCGTGATCCAGATGAATAGTATGCACCCATACCTTTTTTAATAATTTTATTTAATGCATTAATAGAACAGCCAGTTTTATTTGCTAATTCATTATTAACACTGAGGTTTTGAATATTATAAATTCTCTCAGCATTTAAAATGTGTTGTGATTTTTTAGATTTATATGAATCAACAGGTTTGCGATGAATATAAATACCTTTTTTATATGCTTTTTTTGATTTTTTTAATTGTTTTGCTTGTTTTTTTTTATCTTTCTTTGTAAGACGTTTTGGTAAATATTTTAAAGGTACATTCATTATATAATTTACTTTATTATATATTATTTATAAAATAAAAGTAATAATATATTAAAATTATTTACAAATATTTTTTGTATTTCCAAGATTATATTTTTTATCCATATATTTCATATCTTTTGTTAAATTATTACAACCTTTTTTATCTTTATTTTTTCTATATAAACGTAATACATTAAAACGTGCTTTTTTCATTTGAGCAGCGTGTTTTTTATTTTTTTTTGTTTTATATTGATTTATCCCTTCTTCAATTGCTAAAATACGTTTATTTTG
>MDSZ01026515.1_pt1 | contig 10320 bp, 5 predicted proteins | sample 811201 | NCBI WGS metagenome assembly MDSZ01 (sample SAMN05326647, study PRJNA326480) | marine metagenome | isolation source: seawater | place: Indian Ocean: North | collected 2010 | reverse complement strand
TTAGAAGCTCAAATAATTTCTGATCCAGTATTTTTTGCTGAGGTTTATTTGCGATCTCCTTCTAATCCTAAAGAAGAGCTAATTCTACGTCCTTATCAAAAAGGTATATTAAGAGATAGACATCAAAGACGAGTTTTAAGAATGGGACGAAGAACGGGAAAGAGTGTATCTCTTGCAGTTGAAGCAATTTGGAAAGCATTTACAAATGCACATAGAGAGGTTTTACTTGTAGCTGGATATGATTCTCAAGTAGGAACTCTTTTTAATTTGATGAACAGAATGGTAAAAGATTCCCCAGAAGTTAGAAAGTCTATTAGTAATACTAGGATGCGTCCATATGAAATTCATTTTAAAAACGGATCCATTATTATGGGGTATGTAGGTAACAATTCTGTTCGTGGTAAATGTTTACCAGGTTATACTCAAATTATAATGAGTGATGGTGAGTCTAAACCAGCAAAAGAAATTAAAGTTGGAGACAAGGTTTTATCCTATGATATAATTAAAAATGAAAAGGAAAAATCTAAAGGTGTACAGATTGGAGAAGTAACTAATATCTTTGATAATGGAGTTAAAGATATTTATGAATTAGAAACTTCTAGTCAAAGATTTTTACATAGTACAGATAATCATAAAATAATGTGTTTGTATGGAGGATGGACTGAACTTAAGGATATAAAAACTCAAGAACATTATGATTGGCAAGCTGACTATGTAGCGGTTATCCATCCTGATGGAAGAACATATTGGTCCAGAGCTAAGCGTATAAAAAGAATTGGAACAGCAAAGACATATGATTTCACTGTAGAAGATAATCATAATTTTATCGCATTTAATCCGGCAGAAGATAGAATGTCAGGCTTTAATATTAATAAAATTAATAGCGGAGGAATTCTTGTACATAACTCAGCTGATGATGTATATATTGATGAGATAGATTCTATTCCTAATGATTATTTATTGGAAGCTGTGATTCCAATTTCAACCACACACAAACATACTTCTATAACTATATCAGGTACACCTTCTGGTAGAAGAGAATATTTTTATAATATAAGTAAAAATAAAGATCTTCCTGCTTTTGATTTCAAAGAACATCATATTCCTTCAATGGAAAGTCCAGAGTGGACTCCTCAGCAAGAGGAATTTCAAAGAAGTATAACTACTAAATCCCAGTTTGATAGAGAGTATAATGCAGAATTTGGATCAGCAGCTGAGGGTGTTTTCAAAAATAAATTTATAGATAATAACTTATATGTGTATGATTATAAAGATTTAAAGTATGATAAAGATAACCATTATATATTGGGAGTAGATTGGAATGAATCAATGTTTGGTGTACAAGCTGTAGTTCTAGAATATGTACAAAAACCAACCCTATTACTTCCTTACAATGATGGAAAGTTTAAAAATGAACACGGTAAATTTATAGATGAAATAGAACATAATAATTTTTTAAGAGTTTACTTTGCTGATAATATAGATGCAGAAGACTATACGAATATAGGGGCTGTTCAATTTATTATAGAACTAATGAAAAAGATTGATTTTACTTTTTGTGCTTTTGATAAAGGACACGGTGAAGCAAATTACGAAATGCTTCGATTAACTCTAGATAAAGGTAAGTATGTAGGAACTAATGGAGATATTATACTAGCGGATAAAATGAGATATATGTTAGACAGGACCATGTCAGTAGATATGGGAGGATCGTTTGATATATTAGATCCTATCACAAAGCAAGCTAAAAAAGCTTTGACTAAAAATGTTATGGTCAAGAATGCACAGATGCTAAATGAAAATGGTAATTTAGTTATACCTGCTATGTCTAAAACTGGAAAAGTAATGGAAGATGATGACAATCGTTTAGTAGGACAGATGAGAAATTATATAGTAGAAAGAATAGGTAAGACTGGAGAAATCTATGGATCGAGTGCCGGTGAAGACCATAGACTTGATGCCTTTATGCTTGGGATACATGCCTTCATGGTTAATCATTCTATATTTCATAAGAAAGAAGCAGAGTTTGCTATTGATGAAGTGAATGATGGTATTATGGCTAAGATAGCTCCGGGATGGAGATCCGATTTAGAAAGCAAACAAAATCTACAACCAACCATAAGTAAAGTTGGAGATATGACAGTACGGAACTATGGAAATTGGTCAGGACCAGGAGAACCACCAGAAACTGAATGGGAAGATAGTCCAAGATTAAAATTATTTAAAAGTCCAAAGTTTAAACATAAAAGAAGAAGTAAAACAAATTACAAACCTAATAGGAAAATGAAATAATGGCTAACGACGAAGAAAATAAAAGTTTTTGGGATGACTTTGATACGTCGAACATAGATTCTTATGTTCAAGATCAATTCAATCGTAATCTTAAAAATTTCGATAATATGTTGGTTGATCGTTATAAAAAGATGAATCCTAATAGGGATAGACCTGATACTAAATTAAAATCTATATTAGACTATAATCCTGTAGATGGTTTGATGAAGCTTCTTGATGAAAAATTAGAAAAGTTTAAAACAACTCCAAAAGGTATAGAACCTATAGGTCCTCTCCATTATCATTATGGAGTACGAACTCCTATAACTCTAGATTCAGTGTATAAAATTTTAAACACAAATAAACTAGTTATATCTTATGATACATTTTGCAAGATTCAAGGTACCACAAAAGAGAATGCTCTTGCAGCTGGAAACTATAGGGATCCTAGTAATAAATACGATGCTTCTGCACAAGCCCTGAATGCTAAAACATTTCCTTTAAAAGAAGTTGGAATAGCTTTTGAGCATAGAAGGGATAAAGTTTCTGGAAAGATTGTGGATGAAGATGATCCAACTAAGTTTACAAACCTGGATCCTAATTGGTCATGGGACCCTCCTATTGTTGAAAAATCATCACCTGACTTTTTACAGCATGTCGGTATGCCCACAGATCTAGATGAATTAGGCAGACAGTTTTTAGAAACTATTCAAATAGAAGAATATATTCCTGAAGATAAAATTACTGATGCCAAGAAGAGAGCTAAAGAGAAAATATCAGCAGATATAGATGCCGGTCTATACACAACTTGGACTGCAGATGGAACTTTGAGTGATACAATTTTAAATGCCGATGGTAGTGATACAGGAGTCACAACTCTTCTGTGGGGCTCCTCTTTAGAAGATGGAACTATAGATCCATTTGATATTTTAGGTGAACCTCATCCTTTTGAGCATAGAATTATAGATATTCCTGGAGCTGAAAAACCTAAAATATTTGATCCTAATACTGGAACAGAGATTGAGTTTAATCCTGAAGGTTTTAGTAAAGCTCAATATTTAAATGATCTGGAAGATTACTATTGGAAAGATATGCTTGATCAAGAAGAAATAGATGCTCAAACTACTGAGGATTGGTTTGCTTCTGGTATGGCTGGTCCGCCTCCTCCAGGTGCAACTCCAGGTTATGAAGTAGCATGGACAAGTGAAGCTACCGTGAGGATGTATAACTTTGATGAAGGTAAATGGGAAGACAATTCCCAAAGTGGAGTAGGGCCTCCGCCTCCAGGTCTTGATGATTTAGATTATTTTATGCAATCTACAGAAAATCCTCCAGAGCATCCTCAGGAGATTATAGGACCTGATGCTAAATTAGAAAATGTAGTTGATAGATGGAATCAAGATCTAGATACTTCTAAACTAGCTCCAGACGTTAATCTGTACATAGGTTTTCAAAGAGCTAATTCTAAATTAGCTGATAAGCTAAAAGAAAAACATGCAATGGTTGCATTACCTATATCTAATATTCAAGTTAGGTGGCCTAAAAAGAATGAAGGAGAAGTCACAATATATTTTAAGCAAGGTTTTGAAAATCCTACAGATTGGGCTGTTAAGTTATTAAATGATAAACAATATCATGGGTTTAAACCATCTCCACAAGGTAACAGACAGCATGCTAACCAAAGCGGGTGGTATGCAGATGATGTTATATGTATAGCGCAGTACTATAATCCAGATGATCCTAGTAGTTATGATAGTGTTAAAATGATTACTGATGAAATTAATAGAGAGTTTAATCAAAGTATGAGACAGCAATCTCAGAATTTAGCAAGTACAGCTCAACAAGCTGCTAATATACTGTTAGATTCTTTTTCGGATAAAGCTACAATGTGTTGTCTTTTTGTATCTTTTTTAAATGCAAATCCTGACTTAAAGAAAAAATTAACTTGGGATACTTATAGTGTTACTGGAATGTTTTGTGTAGATACAACTGATGGTGAGCCTATTTTCGCTCTTAATGAAAAGCGATGTGCTCAAGCAGTAGATCTGCTTGATAAGCCATACGAATGGAAAGAAATGACTTATAGTATTGAAGAGTTATTGAAGCATAAAAGGGATGAGTTAATAGCAATAAAAACAATTCTTGAAATTGCTATGGAAGGTTTTGTTTCTTTTGCGGTTGAGTTAAAAGCTTTACTATTAAATATTATGGAAATTCTTATGACAATCATCCATATGTCTTTAGCAACTTGGTTAAATATGGTTACTAAACAGTTGATTGATTACCTAAGACAAAAAATCCAAGAGTACAAAGAAGAAATAATTACAAAAGCACAGAATGGATCAGGTAATGATAAGTTTGTAGCAGCTTTATGGAGATGTCTACCATTAGAGAGAATTTTAATGATGCTGATTGAGGCCTTGATAGGTCCTCCAGGTTTAATTGGAGCTGTTAAAGATTACTCAGCAAGATTGTTGGCTAAATTTCAACGATATGCACAAACAAGTAATGCAGAACTAATGGCTCTAAGATCTAAACTAGACAGAGGTCCAATGTATCCTTATCTAAAAGGAGCCGTTGAAATTATAGACTGGCTTTTAGACTTAACAGCAAAAGGTCTTATGATTTGTGGAGAGTATAACTTTGATGATCAAGTAGTGTATACTGGAACTGAGCCTGAACCTTCTCCTGAGTTAATTTGGTGTCAATTACCTTCTGGAGGGGTTGCTTTAATGAGTCAGGAAGATTGTGATTTATTAAATGGGGAAGTGGTTGAAGAAGGAGAATTTACTGAAGATCAAATAACTTCCTTAACAGGTTGTACAGATCCTAATGCAGTTAATTATAATCCAGATGCAGAAATTGATGATGGTACCTGTTTATATGATTCTAATACAGGTAATCCAGAGGAAGATGAATATGCGTGTCAACTTCCAGATGGAACTATTCAAATGATGACAGAAGCAGAATGTGATGCTGCGGGAGGAACTATTACAGATATGACTGGAAACTTTAATGGATCTGATTTTACAGACCCATTAGACCCTGCCTACTACGATACTAGTCCTTATACTGGTCAGATTGACATAACTGATACAGAAATAGATCCTTTAAAGCTATTAATAGACGCTGATGAAGCTGAAATGGCTAAGTTTTTTAACAAATATATAGGTATTTCTAGACAGGATGCAGCAAATGCAGCGGCAGACGCAGCAGCTGGACGATGTGTAGATTTACTATCAAAGGAGCAAGTTCAAAATATGAAAACAGTTTTAAATACAGCAGGAGTGCCAGAAGATGGCAAATAGAAAATTTTTAGGTATACCTATTCCTTTTACTGAAGCTAAACAAATAAGTATAGAGGAAAAAGTAAAAGAAATTATAGATAGAAGGAATAACATAGTAAAAGAAGCTATGGATGCTCCTTCTAAAGCTAGTCCATTAAGTATTAGTAACGTACTTAATAGATTAAAAAATACTGTACTAGCGGCTATAGGGGGTGGAAATAGAAATGTATTTGTCAAGCCAGAATGGGATTTCAGTAAAGTACAGCTTGCTTTTACTAATGAATCTATATTTAGAAGAGCAGTAGAAAAATATGTAGAACAAATTAGAAAACATAAATGGGAATTTGTTGGTAATAATCCTACTACTGTTGAATATATTAGAAAAAGAGTTGCTCAAATGGAGCTTGTTACTAATAAACCTTTTTCTCAACTTCTTGATGAGATATCTTTTAATTTAGTTTTATATAATAACTCTATTTTAGTGAAAAGAAGAAACAGAAAAGCTTCAGGAGGAAAAACTAGAGTGACTTTTGATGGATTTACTAGAATACCTATTGCTGGTTATGAGTGTGTGGACCCTTCAATGCTTTTAGTTGATAGAGATAACTATGGAAATATTAAAAAATGGAAGCAAGTTCCATCAGATCAAGCTCCAGAATTTTATAATAGTATAGTTGAGAGATTTGATACAAGTAGTGATTCAAAAACTTCGCCTGAATGGCCTGCTTATAATGTTATTCATATTAAAGATTCAAGTTCTTCACCCTCTCAATACTTTTTCTCAATGCCTATGGCAATTCCTGTATTAGCAGACATGGAAGCTTTAAGAGAATTAGAAGAATTATTCTTATTAGAATCTATTAAAATAGCTGTACCTAAACTACATGCTAAAGTAGGTAGTAAAGAATTTCCAGGAACACAAGAACAAATAGATGATTTAGCTTCAACAATTCAATATGCATCTGGTGATGGTATACTAGTTACTACTGAAAGAGTAGAATTTGAAGAGGTTGTTAAAAGTAATGCCTCAAATGGTATTTTAAATCAAGCATTATCTTATTTTAGAGAAAGAGTTTTAGCTGGCTTGGGTATGTCAGATGTTGCTATGGGTAAAAGTGGAACTTCAAATAGAGCAACTGCGCAAGTAATGTCTTCAGAAATGCAAAGTACATCAGCTAAGTTTCAGAGAGTTATTAAAAGAGCTATAGAATTTCATATAATAAGAGAATTATTATTTGAAAGTGGTTATTCAGAAATAACGTTAAACGAAGAAAATATGGTAAGATTATCAATACCTGAAGTTGATCTTCAAGAAAAGATTTCTAGAGAAGCTCATATGTTAAATTTATATATAAATAATGCAATTCAAGAAGATGAGTTGCGAAAAGAATTAGGAAGAGACGTTCTAGGAGATGCACGAGATAATATGTATTTAAATACTGTGCAAATCCCTCTTGCCAAGGCACAAGCAGATGCACAAGCTGCAGCCGCTGAACAGAAAGCTAAGGCATCAGCTCAACCTACAAATCAACATGGTACATCACTTGCTAAACCAAAGATTAAAAAAGACTCATATTATAAATTGTGGAATGATTGCCTTAAAACTACAGACGAGAAGGCATTGATTAATACAATAAAAGGGTCTAAGTTAGACCCGTATGACATAACTATCATGAGTATATTGCTCAGGAAATATATTCAGGATGGCGATCTTGATTTTTCTCAAGCAATAGAACATGTCTTTGTGGCAATGGAGAGTCAAATTACTAATGAGTAACAAAAAAGATTACCTAGAATTTAGATGCCCAGAACCTTGTAATGCGCTAATGTGCAAGTTCTGCGACAAACAAGAGCCTTATGCTATTGAAATTAAATGTCAGAAGCGCTCTTGTAATAATATTAACACAAAGTCAAACTGTGTTCCTACCAAGATTGTAGAATTAAGGTGTGAGAACATAGATAAAAAGAAATCTGAAAGGTGGGGTAATCCTACTGTATGTAATAAGCTCCTAGCGAGAATAATACCAGGTACGGACATTGAAATAAAATGTCCAAGATGTAAAGGATTAACATATAGTTTGAAACAATTTCCAAAGTTATTATCGGAGGATACTTATGAGTAAATTTTTACATGCTCTGGAGGATAACACTGATGTGTCCTTCGAGCAAAATGATTTTATACAAACAGCGAATACTCTGCCGAGTTCGTTGCTTGTAACTATAGACGCTACACACGCGGGATATAGAAACAGAAATTTTTTCCATTACGATTCAGCATCGATGCAATATGCAGTAGAAAATGAATCATGGACAAAGCCGTTCCCAAAACCTTTATTAAAAAACCATGATATGGAAAGTGAGCCTCTAGGACGAGTAGAGGCTTCTCGTTTTATAGCCACAGGTCCTAATAAAGGATTCACACAATTAGATGTTAGAGTTACTGATCCAGAAGCTATTAAAAAAATAGCAGATGGAAGGTACTTAACAGTCTCTACACACGGAGTTCCTATCAATGATGGCTCTGAGTATAGTTTTGTTAAGTGCTCAGTATGCGGTGATGATATGCTAAAGGATGATTGGTGTGGTCATAATAGAGGAATGTCTTATGAAGACGAGGATACTGGCGAGACAAAGACTTGTTATTGGACAGTTGGAGCAATGGAGTATAAAGAAGTTAGTGTGGTAAATACACCAGCTGACAACGATGGAAAAGTTGCTGCACAAATAACAAATATATCTATGCTTGATGGAGAAGAGCCAATGCTGGATGATATTGCACCAGTTAAAGGTAAACTCTCTTTCTTTGCTGACTCTGAAGTAGAGTATGCTACGGCAAGTGATTTTGATGAATCAGTTGTAGCTAACAAAGCTTTATGGGATAGTGTTAAAAAAGATAAAGCTAGGTATGTTGAACAAAAAGGCTTAATTTTTAAGGGTGAAAACATAGAAGATTCTACTGTTGATCCACAGGAAGAAAAGCCTTCCGATCAAAAACAGGATAATGCAAGTTGCAAATGCAAAGGTAATTGTGACGCAAGTCCTGATGAAAATAGTAATGAGGATAAAGCCATACATGACAAAAACTATGACCATGATCTCAATATATCTGATAATGATATGAAAGAATTATTAGATAAGGGAGAGACTTATATAGAAGTATCTGATGGTAAACAAAAGATGACTATATGGGTTAAGTATGATGGATCAAAGTTTACTGCTGATGTTGAGCAATACGATAAACTTGTAGACGCAATTTTATCCTGTAAATAATTAAAAATATAAGTGAGGACTAAATTATGAAAATAGATGATAAATCTAAAGACTTACTAAAGGATATGCTTTCAGAAGCGTCTGACGGTAAGAAAGAAAGAATTGGCCTCTTAATCGATAAAGCTGATGTATCTGATGAAGTGAAAGCTGAGTTCAAATCATTAGTTGATGAGGCGGCTTCCGAAGTAGAAGTTCCAAAAGATATTCTAGATGCACTAAAAGTAGATGGAATGGATGATTACATCAAATCTTTAATGGATGAAACTAAAAAAGAAGCTATCGATTCAGTAAATAAAGAAACAGAAGAAAAAGATTCTGACATTCAAGAAGTGTTAATTGATTCTATAGTTTCAAATTCTGTTGCTTTATGTAAAAAAGAGATCAATATGGAAGACATAGATGGATCAAAAGATGAGTTAAAAAAATCATTATCTGAAAAGAGCAGTGATGAGTTAAAAGAGCTATCGAAAGAATTGCATAAAGAAGTGCAAGATGCTCTATCTAACAAACCAGAAGAGACACTAGATAGCGAAACTGTGTCTGAAGATCCACAAGAAAAAAAGGAAGAAGAATTGTCTGATTCCGCAAAAGTAATTAACAGTTATTTTAAATAAGGAGATAACAAAAAATGGCTAAAATTAAATTTACAGGGCAAGCTCAAAAGCAAAGAGGCTTAAAAAGAGCTCCCTCAAAATATAAAGAATCGGCTGGAAGACCAAATATTTCAATGTCACCAGGTGTAGCTCCTGCTTATCCTGCAGTTCCCTTCAAATATTTGCCAGTTTCTTTCCAAGATGAAAACACTCAAGACTGGGTAGTAATGCCTAAAGGTAAACTTGCTTCTATGGTATTATCTACTAATACAGCTTGGGATGCAACTTGGCAAACAGGTGAAATGGGTCAAGGCCTAAAAAATGATGGAACCGCATGGGGTGCTATTCAAGTTGGTGATGATGAGTATTACGGTGTTAGCAAAAACATTAAAGGACTTTTAGTTCCTGCTAATGGTGGTAACAAAGTAACATATACTTACGGCACTGACGATGCTAAAACTGTACCTTCTTCAGGTGCTGCTGGTTTACCAGCTGCTGGAAATATGGTTCAATCTGGTGATGAGTTAGTTATAGCAGCTAACGCTCCTGTAGGTGTTATGGAGCATGATGTATACCAAGATATTAGAGGTGCTAACTTAAACTACGACATGAGAAATAAAAACTGGGGAGTTTTGGCTCAACAGTTTATCAAACTTCCTTGTGTTGATATTGGTGCTTGGAATTCATTTTCAGGTTTAGCAGCTAAAAACTTCTTGCCTGATTCATCAACTGCTACAGTTGTTGCTGGAACAGGAACTATCGCTGCTTGTGCTGATGCTGCTGCAAGTGGTTGTACTGACCTTGATGTAAGTTCAGTAATGCCTGCAAGTCCAGACACTGATGGTGATGATACATTTGTAATCACTAAAGTTATGGATGATGCTGGTGCTTCTATAGCA
>MDSZ01107280.1_pt1 | contig 10321 bp, 11 predicted proteins | sample 811201 | NCBI WGS metagenome assembly MDSZ01 (sample SAMN05326647, study PRJNA326480) | marine metagenome | isolation source: seawater | place: Indian Ocean: North | collected 2010 | reverse complement strand
ATTGTATATATGCCAGTAATATTATGGTCAACTTTATTATTTTTGGCACTTTTGACAAAATAAACTCGTTCGGTTTGAAATATTAATTTTTTTAATTGTTTCTTTGCAACCAGAATTAGGACATTTAAACCCAAGTTTTCCATAAACATTGAAATGTTCTTGAAAACTACCTTTTTTTCCCTCACTATTAGAAAAATTTTTTATAGAAGAACCACCATATAAAATCGCTTTTTTAAGCACCTTTTTAGTATTAAAAATAATATTCTTAATTTCAAAGATTTGTAATTTATTTATATTTCTATTAGGCCTTATTTTGCTCAAAAAAAGTATTTCATTTACATATATATTGCCAAGACCAGAGACAAATTTTTGGTCCATTAGCAAATCTTTAATTTTTCTGTTTCTGCCTATTAAATATTTTTTAAAATATTTAAAATTATAATATTCACTTAAAGGTTCTGGACCAAGAGTTTTAATGTTTTTAATGTTTTTTATTTCATTTGATTTAAAGATTTTAATAAAACCAAATTTTCTAATGTCATTAAAAACTAATTGTATTTTTTTATTGAAAAAAAAAATTACCCTATCGTGTTTCCTAGAGATATTTTCAATTTTATAGTAAAAACTTGTTTTTTTTTTTTGATTATTATTCTTTATAATAAAAAATTTCCCTGTCATTCCAAGGTGAACGGTCATTAAAATATTTTTATTAAAAAAAAATAATAAATATTTCGATCTCCTTTCAATTTTTAGAATTTTTAAACCTTTTATTTTATTAATATCTTGTTTTTTAACTTTATATCTTAAATTTCCATCAATAACTTTGACATTTGTAATAGAAAGATTTTTGATGTCTTTTTTTAGAGACTTTTTAACAACTTCAACTTCTGGTAATTCTGGCATATAATTTGTTTATGAAAAATACTATTCAAAATAAAACAAAACTAGTCAATTCTGTATTTTCGAAAGTTTATCATAAATATGATTTTATGAATGATTTGATGTCTTTAGGTGTTCATAGAATTTGGAAAAATAAGCTATTAGATTGGATGAGTCCCCAAATAAATAATTCCCTAATTGATGTGGCATCTGGAACAGGAGATATAGCAAGACTATTTTCTAGAAGAGCAGGAAATAAATCAGAAATTAAATGTATCGAACCAAATAATGAGATGTTTGCTGTAGGAGAAAAAAATTTAAGTAAATTTCAAAATATCAAATGGTATAAAGCATCGGCTGAAAGACTTCCTTTTAAAAATGATTCTTTTGATTTTTACACAATTAGTTATGGAATAAGAAATGTTTCAAATATTAATTTAACATTAAAGGAAGCTTTAAGAGTTTTAAAACCAGGAGGAAGATTTATGTGCTTAGAGTTTTCAAAAATTAATAATGAAATTATCAATTTACTTTATCAAAATTATTCAAAAATTTTACCAATAATGGGAAAATATGTAGTTGGATCATCAGAACCTTATGATTATTTAGTAAAGAGTATTAAGCAATTTTACTCACAAAAAGAGTTAAAGGAATTAATTGAAAAAAATAATTTTAAAAATGTAGAGTATCGAAATCTTTCAAATGGTATTTCTGCAATACATTCTGGGTGGAAAATTTAAATGTTTAATAGAGTTTTTCAACTATTTAAAATTGCAAGAAAGCTATCTACTTCAGGAGCTGTAGATACAATTAGTGAAATTTATACTCTCCCATTCATCATAAGATTTTTCTTTGACAGTCTATCAATAGGGTCGTCAAAAAAATTAATTAATGATCAAAAAAAGCCAGGAGAAAGACTTTGCTATGCGCTTGAAAGCATGGGTACAACATTTATAAAGCTAGGACAGTTTTTAGCAACTCGTCCTGACATCATTGGTGAAGAGCTAGCAAAAAATCTAGAGAAATTACAAGATAAACTTCCTGCCTTTGACACTTACGAAGCAAAAAAAATAATTGAAAAAGAAGTTGGAAGTAAACAATTTAAAAATATTATCGAAATAAGCGAGCCTATTGCTGCTGCCTCAATTGCTCAGGTTCATATTGCTAAAATTAAAAGTGAAAATGATAATAAGAGTGTAGCAATTAAGATCTTACGTCCTAATATTGAAAAATTATTTAATGAAGAGTTAGATGCCTTAATGTTATTTGCTTATCTAATTGAAAATACAATTTCAAAAGCTAAACGACTTAAATTGGTTGAGGTAGTTCATCTGTTGCGTGAAATAACTAATATAGAAATGGACCTTCGTTTTGAAGCTGCTGCTGCTAATGAATTATATGAAAATACAAAACAAGATAATGGTTTTAATGTCCCACGAATATATTGGAATTATACTTCAAAAAGAATTTTAACATTAGATAAAGTTGAGGGCGTATCTATTAGAGAACATGAAAGACTAGAAGAAAGTGGAATAAATTTAAAACTTTTAGCAGAGAATTTAATTCAACATTTTTTAAAGCAAGCTGTGCGAGACGGTTTTTTTCACGGGGATATGCATCAAGGAAATCTTTTTGTTGATAAAAAAGGAAATATTATCCCAGTCGACTTTGGTATAATGGGAAGATTAGATAAAAATAATAGAAAATACTTAGCTGAAATTTTGTTTGGTTTTATCCAAAGAGATTATATAAAAGTAGCAGAAGTTCATTTTCAAGCCGGTCTAGTTCCTCAAAATGCTTCGAAAGAAGAATTTGCTCAAGCTTTGAGATCTGTTGGTGAGCCAATATTTGGACAAACTATTAAAGACATATCAGGTGGTAATTTATTAGCTCAACTTTTTGAAATAACAGAAAAATTTAATATGCCAACACAAACACCTCTTCTTATCTTACAAAAAACTATGGTAGTTGTAGAGGGTGTGGCAAGAAAATTGTATCCTGAAACTAATATTTGGGAAGTTTCAAGGCCAGTTTTGGAAGATTGGTTAAAAAGTTTAAAAAGTCCAAAATCAACCTTGGACAATGCTATAAATACATCAACCGAAATAATTAAAAGAATTCCTGAGTTTCCAGATATTATGGATAAAGCTAGCTATGCTTTGCAATTAATGGCTGAAGGAAAACTTAATTTGGGCTTGGTAAACAATAAAAATTTAGAAACTGAACAAATGAAACTAAAAAATTTTAAAAATAATCTTATAATAGGTTTTTTAAGTATTGTAATTGTTATTTTATTAGTATTTTAATTAGCTATGTCTTTAAAAAATAAAAAAATTTTAATAATAATTGGAGGCGGTATTTCTGCTTATAAATCACTTGATCTCTTAAGAATTTTAAAAAAAAATAATATCAAATTAAAAATAGTGCTTACCAAGAGTGGTAAAAACTTTGTAACACCTCTTTCGTTAGCAGCTTTAGCTAAAACTAAAATATATGAGGATATCTTTGACAAAAATAATGAGGCAGAAATTGATCATATTTCTTTATCTAGATGGGCAGATCTAATTATAGTTTTGCCAACAACCGCAAATTTTATGACTAAATTAGCATTAGGTAAAGCCGAAGATTTAGCAACCACAATATTGCTAGCTTCTAATAAAGATATTCTTCTAATACCAGCTATGAATGTAAGAATGTGGCTTCACAAAGCTACACAAAAAAATTTTAAGACATTGTTAGATTATGGATATTATTTTTTAGGCCCAGAAAAAGGAGAAATGGCATGTGGTGAATATGGAGAAGGAAAAATGTCAAGCCCAAGACAAATTTTTTCTTATGTGAAAAAATATTTTTCTCAGAAAAATTTAGTAAAAAATAAAAGATTAAAAGCACTTGTAACAACTGGCCCAACTAGAGAATACCTGGATCCAATCAGATATATTTCAAACGAGTCTAGCGGTAAGCAGGGTTATGAGGTAGCTTTAGCGTTAAATAAATTAGGTATTAAAACTAAACTAATAGCTGGTCCTTCAAAGTTTACTCCGTCTAATAATTTAAAAATTAAAAATATAGTAACTGCAAAAGAGATGTTTAATGAAGTTAAAAAATCATTACCCGTTGATATAGCTGTTTGTGCTGCTGCTGTTTCAGACTTTAGACCAAAAAATAAAAAATTAAATAAGATAAAAAAAAATACAGCAAATATAGAAAAAATTTATTTAGAGAAAAATCCAGATATTTTAGATTTTTTAGGAAAAAATAATAAATCTAGACCTAAAATTGTTGTTGGTTTTTCTGCGGAAACAGAAAATTTAATCGAAAATTCAAAATTAAAAATCAAGGAAAAATATTGTGATTTAATAATTGCAAATGATGTTTCAAAAAAAGAAATAGGATTTAATTCTGAAAATAATAAAGTTTTTGTAATTGATAAAAAGGGAAGAATTCAGTCAATTCCAAAAAATAAAAAAAGTTTTATTGCTACCTCAGTAGCAAAAATTATATTAGATAAACTTTTAATGAATGACAGAAATACTAATTAAAAGACTATCTAAAGAGGTTGCTTTGCCAAAATACGAAACGAATGGATCTTCCGGTATGGATTTAGCTGCAAATTTACCTTTAAGTGTAAATATTGGCCCAGGTAAAACTGAAATAATTCCTACGGGTATAGCTCTATCAATACCGAAAGGATATGAAGTACAAATAAGACCTAGATCGGGATTAGCGGCTAAGCAAAAAATTACAGTATTAAATACGCCAGGAACTATTGATGCGGACTACAGAGGGGAAATAAAAGTAATATTGATTAATTTAAGCAACAAATCTTTTTTAGTCGAGAATGGACTTAGAATAGCTCAAATGGTTGTTTGTCCAATAGTTCAAGCTAAACTGAAAGAAGTTGATGATTTAGGCAAAACAGAACGAGGGACGGGTGGTTTTGGATCTACTGGGGTTAAATAATTTAAGTAATGAAGATAAATTTAAATGATTTTAAACGATTTGAAAAACAGATTATTTTAAAGAAAATTGGCATATTAGGGCAAAAAAAAATATTTTCTGCAAAAGTTTTAGTTATTGGTTTGGGAGGATTAGGCTGTCCATTAATCACATACCTCTCTGCTTCTGGAGTCGGTAAAATTGGAATTGTTGATTTTGATAAAGTTGAAATATCTAATTTAAATAGACAAACCCTTTTCGGTCCCAACGATATAGGTAAATTTAAAGTAAATCAGGTAAAAAAAATAATTTATAAATCGAACAAAAAAATAAAAATTATTTCTTTCAATAAAAAATTAACTTCTAAAAATATTGATAGAATTTTTAAAAATTTTAATATTATATGTGATGGTACAGACAATTTTGAAACAAGATATTTAATTAATGATTACTGTTTAAAAAATAAAAAAATTCTAATTTCCTCTGCTATAAGTAAATTTGATGGGCAAATTATGAAGTTTAATTTTAAGAAAAAAAGTCCTTGTTATAGATGCTTTATGCCATCTCAGCCAGATAACAACAATAATTGCCAGGAAGATGGAATATTTTCTCCTGTTGCAGGTATCATGGGATCTCTACAAGCAAATGAAGTTTTGAAGACCATTTTGAATAATAAAAATGATTTGTCTAGTCACTTAATTGTATTTAATGGTTTAAAATCTTCTATTAGAAAATCTAGAATTTCAATTAACCCAAAGTGTATAAACAAATGTTAAGAATTTTTTTAATTAGTATAAGCATATTATTTTTTCAAAATATTTCTTTTTCTAAAGATGAATACTTTTTGACTTTAAGATATGATAAAGTTAATCTTCGACAAGGGCCTTCCAAAGAATACCCGATAAAAATTTTTTATAAAAAAAAATATTTACCAGTTCTAGTTCAAGATCAATCTGATAATTTTAGAAAGATTAGAGATCATGAAAACAATTCAGGTTGGATTCATGTTTCTCAATTATCAAAAAAAAAATCAGCAATAGTAATTGAGGATGAACTAATTATGTTTCGAAGACCCACAATTTATTCAGAACCACTAGTAGTGCTTCAAAAAGGAAGATTAACTAAAATTATAAAGTGTAATGAAGAGTGGTGCAAAGCTAGCTCTAGTAAATATAAAGGTTGGATCAAAAAGGAAGGTTTGTGGGGACTGCTTTAATTTTTAATTTTGTTTGCTACTTTCGAAGCCCAAAATTTATCTAGCAAGAAATACCACACTGCATTGGCCAGTGGTTCTACGATAGCATCGGTTAATGCCACCATGAAAGACACATCCGCAATTAACATTAAAACAGTAATAGCTATAGCAAAGTGACCAATTGTATAAACTATTGTCCTTAAAATTGAACCTTTGTTATTATTATATATAGATTTGGCGGAGTTAAATATTCCTGAAGTTAATTCTATCATCTTAATTTAATTTTTTTAATTCTGGTCTGTCAGCATTCATTACCTTAGTCCACACATTAACAAAATCTTTAACAAATTTTTCTTTATTGTCATCTTGAGCATATACTTCGGAATATGATCTTAAAATTGAGTTAGAACCAAATACTAAATCTACTCTCGTAGCAGTAAATTTTGTTTTTTTTGTTTTACGATCAACGATTTCATATAAATTTTTGTTTATTGGCTTCCAAACATAAGCCATATCAGTAAGATTAACGAAAAAATCATTTGTCAAAGTTCCAGGTTTGTTAGTAAACACACCGTGTTTAGTTTTGCCATAGTTAGTATCTAAGACTCTCATTCCCCCAATTAATACTGTCATCTCTTTTGCAGATAAGTCCATTAATGATGCCCTGTCTAGCATCATTTCCTCTGGGCTAACTGCATATTCGTCTTTAACCCAATTTCTAAATGCATCATGTAGTGGCTCTAAAACCTTAAAAGAATCAATATCAGTCTGATCTTGAGTAGCGTCTCCTCTACCAGGTGAAAACGGAACTTTAATTTTTAAGCCAGTTTTTTTTATTGAATTTTCAATTCCTACATTTCCTGCTAATACAATAATATCAGCTAGGCTTGCCTTTGTTTTAATTGCTACTTTTTCTAATTTACCAATAACTTTAGCTAATTTAATCGGTTCATTACCTTCCCATTCTTTTTGGGGCAATAATTGTATTCTTGCCCCATTTGCACCACCCCTACAATCTGTTCGTCTGTATGTTCTAGCGCTATCCCATGCTGTACTTATTAATTCTGAATTTTTCAAACCAGTAGCTTCAATTAATTTTTTAGCTTTACTGATATTAAAACTTTTTTTACCTTGAGGAACTGGATCCTGCCAAATTAAATCTTCTTTTGGTGCATCAGGACCTATATAATATTTTCTAGGTCCCATATCTCTATGAGTCAATTTAAACCAAGCTTTTGTAAAAGAGTCTTTCAAATATTTGTGATCTTTTCTAAACTTTTCTGAAATTTTTCTGTAATTTGGATCCATCTTCATTGCCATGTCTGCATCTGTCATAATCGGATTTCTTTTAAAATTACGGTCTGCTAAATCGACTGGTTTGTCTTCTTCTTTCATATTGACTGGTTCCCATTGATTGGCTCCTGCTGGGCTTTTTTTAAGTTCCCATTCATAGTCTAGTAATAGTTTAAGATAAGTATCGTCCCATTTATTTGGGTGAGTTGTCCAAGCGCCCTCAATACCGCTAGTAACTTGGTTTACACCTAGTCCACCTCCACCTTTTTTATTCCATCCAAAACCTTGTTCGTGTATTTCACCTGCTTCTGGTTCTGGTCCAAGTAGAGAAGCATCTCCGTTTCCATGAGCTCTTCCGACTGAATGACCTCCAACAGTAAGCGCACAAGTTTCCTCGTCATTCATTGCCATTCTTCCAAAAGTTTCTCTCACATCATGAGCAGTCCTTAAAGGATCAGGTTTTCCATCAACTCCCTCTGGATTAACATAAATTAAACCCATGACCACTGCTGCTAGTGGATTTACTAGAGATTTTCTATCACTATTTTGCGTATATCTTTTATCTTGGAGCCACTCTTTTTCTGATCCCCAGTAGACATCTTTTTCAGGATGCCAGATATCTTCTCTACCAAATGAAAATCCATACATTTTTAATCCCATAGACTCGTATGCCATGTTTCCAGCTAATATCATCAAGTCAGCCCAACTTACTCTGTTTCCATATTTTTTTTTGATTGGCCAAAGTAAACGTCTAGCTTTATCTAAATTTGTATTATCCGGCCAAGAATTTAATGGAGCGAATCTATGATTGCCAGTACCACTTCCGCCTCTTCCATCAGCTATTCTATAAGTTCCTGCAGAATGCCAAGCCATTCTAATAAATAGACCACCATAGTGACCTAGATCAGCTGGCCACCATTCCTGGCTGTCGGTCATTAGTTTTAGTAAATCGTTTTTAAGTGCTTTAAAATTTAGTTTTCTTACTTCTTTTTTGTAGTTAAATTTTTTATCCATTGGATTTGTTTTGGCGTCATGCTGATGTAAAATATCTAAATTTAAATTTTTTGGCCACCAATGTGTAGGGGTTGATTGTTCAGTCATGCTTCCGTGCATAACTGGACATTTACCACTTCCATTTTTTTTAAATTCTACACTCATAAAATTATAACAGTTTATAATACTTCTAAACTATTTTATAATTATTCTAAACTAGAATGTCAATAATTGATTATTATTTTTGTAATCTTATTACAACTTCAAGATTTTTTATTTTTTTACCTTTCGGTGCTTTAGGAACTTTACTTAACTTAACTAAATTATAATCTATGTCTGTAAGTTCTTTTGTTTCTTCGTCATAAAAATGATGGTGCGACTTAATATTCGTATCGTAATAGCTTTTACTTTTGCTTGTTAATATTTCTTTTATATGACCAGCTTTTGTAAACGCCTCTACTGTATTGTAGATGGTTGCCAATGAAATTTTAGATGGTCCATTTTTATTTACCTCTTGATTTAGAGTTTCAACCGTAAAATGAAAAGTTTTGTCTCTTTCGAATAATTTTTTAGCTAATAATATTCTTTGTTTAGTGGGTCTAAGTCCAGATGACCTTAATTTATTTACAATTTCTTTTTTTTGGTACATAAATTATTGAATTTATATATTATTAATATTTATTAATATTAAATTGTGTGTAAATCAAGTAAAAACAAATAGCTAAATCTATGCAAAAAAATAGTTACAACTATGAGGAATTAATTTCATGTGGTAAAGGCAGCCTCTTTGGAGAAGGTAATGCAAAACTACCTTTGCCTCCGATGTTAATGTTCGACAGAATTACAGAAATAAAAAAAGATGTTGGAGAGTTTAAGAAAGGTTTTATAAAAGCTGAACTAGATATCAAAGATAATTTATGGTTTTTTGATTGTCATTTTCAAAATGATCCTGTTATGCCAGGTTGTTTGGGTTTAGATGCAATGTGGCAGCTAGTTGGTTTTTATTTAGGATGGATTGGAGAGCCAGGTAAAGGTCGAGCATTAGGTGTTAATTCTGTAAAATTCACTGGAGAAGTGTTAAAAAAAGTTAAAATGGCCACTTATGAGATTAATATGAAAAGAATTTTAAAAAAACAAGGTGCTACAGTTGGGCTAGCTAATGGTATATTAAGTGCAGATGGAAAAATAATTTATACTGCTGAAAATTTGAAAGTGGGACTATTTAAAGGATGAAACGAGTTGTAGTTACAGGTATGGGAATTGTCTCTTGTCTTGGTAATAACCAAGAAGAAGTGTATCAATCTTTATTGAACTCAAAATCTGGAATATCCTTTTGTGAAGATTATAAAGAACACAATTTAAAAAGTCATATACACGGAAAACCAAGTATAAACCTTCAAGACCATGTCGACAGGAAAACAATGAGATTTATGGGTTCTGGATCAGCATATAATTATATAGCTATGAAAGAAGCTATTAAAGACTCTGGACTTGATGAAAAGGATATAAGTAATGTTTCTACAGGCATCGTTATGGGTTCAGGAGGTCCCTCGATAGAAAATGTAATTCTTGCGGCTGACAAAACAAGAGCAAAAACTCCAAAATTGATGGGGCCATTTATTGTACCTAGAACTATGGCAAGTACCGCTTCAGCTACTTTAGCAGTCCCATTTAAAATAAAGGGTGTTAATTATACAATGAGTTCAGCATGTGCTACCAGTGGGCATTGTATAGGAAATTCAGTTGAATTGATTCAATCAGGGAAACAAAAAGTAATGTTCGCAGGAGGTAGTGAAGAATTGCACTGGGCTATGACTGCTATGTTTGATGCGATGACGGCTCTTTCTTCAAAATACAATGGCACTCCAGAAAAAGCATCTAGAGCATATGACAAAACTAGAGACGGTTTTGTAATTGCAGGAGGAGGAGGTGTTTTGGTTTTAGAGGAATATGAACATGCGAAAGCAAGAGGTGCAAAAATTTATGCAGAAATAACAGGTTACGGAGCAACATCTGATGGCT
>MDSZ01072772.1_pt1 | contig 10321 bp, 6 predicted proteins | sample 811201 | NCBI WGS metagenome assembly MDSZ01 (sample SAMN05326647, study PRJNA326480) | marine metagenome | isolation source: seawater | place: Indian Ocean: North | collected 2010 | reverse complement strand
TCGAATAACTGGATCGTTGTTTGATTTTGGGGGGAACCAGTTTATTTGATCAGCATAAATTTTAAAGCCCTCAATTTCATAAACTAGTGGCCATCCAGGATTAAATCCATTGTCATTATTCCAGTCATCTCCACTAAATGAAAGATATGAGGGTGCATAAGATTGATAAATTCCATCTATCGGTTCCAATTTTATTTGATAGCTTTTATCAGTTGCTAAACCGCCAATAAAAAAATTATTATTGAGCACATAATAAGTTCCTTCAAAATAATGGGATCCAACATTTACTCCATTGATGGAAAGTTTATACATGCAACCCATTGAATAATCGCACGCATTCCACTTTACATGTACTCCACTTCTCCAGTGAGTTTCAATCCTTAAACCAACAGAATTATTCCATGAAGCAACACTGTTGTTTATGTTGTAATAATTAGTTATTGATACTTTATTTGGACTATTTTTAACTACTTCTGATACATTAAAAGACACATCATCAAATTGGATAAGTTTATTTTCATAGACATTTCCAAGACTTTTTACAACTGTAGTTGAAGTAGATGTTGTTGTATTAGTAGTTGATGGAGTAGTAGTTGATGTAGTAGTAGAAATTGCATTACTTCTTAGCTCATCACAAGCTATACCATTGTTGTTTAAATCCAAAAATGCGACATCCCCATAATCATCAAAATATAAATCAAACCAAATCTGTGAATCCTCTCTCGAGTCAAAGTCATCACAATCATATTTATCACCTGGATTTGGCAATATAAGCCTCACTCCGGTAATATCTTCAACATAAGATCCTGTAGTTTTAGTATCACTTAACGTAAGGCAATTCATGTCAAAAGGCTTAGAACCAAGAGCCTGAGAATCAGTATCCCAAAAATATCTAATATCGTAGTTTTCTGGAATAAACGAAGATGAACTAAATTCTGAAAATTTTTCATTACATGTTTGTGAAAATAGGTTTAAAAGGTTTGAATAACCTACTTGGTTATCACCAAAATCAATTTGGCTTTCATGATAAAACACTTCTCCGTCATGCAATAAATTACATGCTCTATATTGAACATACGTATTCCAGGATAGATCAGTATTTTCCTCTATTAGGTTAAAGCAGTCTCCTGTAGTTAAAGCTCCTATTGGAACAGCACCACCAATTGTAAATACTTCGCTTGTTTGGTCAGATTCTTGAGGTCGTGAAATTAAATATGAAGTCAGTAGAACTGCTACAACTAGTAATCCATAACCTAATCGTTTTACATTTCTTTTTCGTTTGTATTCTTTTGCTTTTAAAGGGTTTGAATCCCAATATTGTGGATCGCCAACTTTGGTTACTTTTCTACCATGTAATGCGTTTGACATTTGAGAATTTAAGTCCGCCCAAAACTTTTCTCTTTTGTTTTTAGACATTTCACTTGGCATTTCGTGTTCTAAATCTGATTTTTTATTAGCCTCAATATTCCAAATATCATATGTTTCAAAAAGTTTTTCCTGTTCTCCATTAAGTTCAGAGGTAAATTCATAATTTTCAACAATTTCTTGATCGACATAATCCAGAAAAACTGGAAAGAATTGAAATTTATCATTTGGATCATTGTTTCTTTTTATAAAGTGTGGAATTTCATATTTGTTAATTGGAGAGTCAGCTCTTAATGAGTTTGAAGAGATGAAGAGGATTGCACCATCGCTATCATATATTTCGTCAAAAATCCTCTGCTTCCAGTTTGTACCTGGAGCTATATTTGCTTGGTCCACCCAAAAGTCAAAATCTCTATTTTCGCCAGAGTCAATAAAAGACTGGATTAATTCTTTATCTTTCCTCGCATACGAAATAAATACCTTTTTTTTAAATGTATTTGGATCTGTATTACTCATATCTCTTCTTAGTGAATTATAATATTTACTCACCATAGCTGATTAATCATTTCTTTCATATATTCTTATCTTTTCTTTAGTAAATTTATGGTTATCGTTAACTGCAGTTTCATAATTTATTCCACTAGGGCAAGATTCAATCATATCTAAAAGAGCATCCCACTCATTCTGAGTTGCTGATAAATTCCATTGGTGTTTAATTCTTATCCAATCAAGTGCATACTCACACCAATAAGATTCGTTTTCGGGCTTCCAATAGTCTGGAGTTTGAGCTGATTTACTTCTGTTTGTAGATTTTTTAATTGGAATTAAAATATCTGGTTTGTCTAAGTTGTTAGCAAAAATAGTTTTTAGTTCAGATGACCACTCCCATCCACCAGAAATATGTACATTATATAAAGGAATAAAGTGATCTATTTCAATATCGCTAGCAAAATAGAAATATTCACCATTATATGGATCAAACCATTTACCTGACTGAACATAACAATTATCAGTATTTGTAAAAATAACGTTTACTAGGCTTTCAAGCTGCAGAACTTCGTGTCTTGTGTTTTGGCAATCAAAATCTTCATCTATCCATGAGTTCCAATCATTTCTGTTGTATTTAGGAATAGAGTTAATGTCAACTTCCTCTATTTTTAATTGTGGAATTGAAATATCATCTGCTTGAAAATAATTTATTGACTCTAACCACTCTAGAACAACATCAACTGAAATTAAGTAGCCTATCCAAGATGCTCCTTCTGTTTTCCCAAGAGTAGGAATTCCTAATAATTCCCCGTTGCTATCTACAGCGGAACCTCCTGAATTTCCATATGAAATATCTGCATCTGTAACAATATAACCACGTTTTAATCCAGCATATTGCTCAAAGCCACTGACTGTTCCTTTGGTTAGGTTAATGTTTAATTCATAGGTTTCTCCATTGCCCCTTGCTGTTGGGAAACCATAGATTTCGACATTTTCGCCTAACTTTATATCTGTTGATCGAACCAAACTAAAATGATTAAAATTATTTTCTACAAGGCCACCGTCAACTACATTAGTAATTCTTATCAATGCAAGATCAAGTTCTAAATCATACTTAATTAGCTTTGCCTCATAGTTAATTTTTGTTTTATCATCAACATTATTTATTGTTGCTACAAACAGATCACCTTCACAATCTTCTAGAACATGCGCGTTGGTGATAATATATCCAGATTCAGAGATTAAAACTCCTGAACCTAATGAAGTTGTATAGTTATCATTAAAATCATAAACAAAGCAATCTTCAGCGATAATCTGAACAGTCTTATTAAATATTTCATTTGATTCAATTTCTATAAATGTATTTTCCGATTCTTCTGAAACAATTAAAGGAACTTCTGGAACTAAAACTTGTACTTCATCGTTAAGTAGAGGAGAAATGTAATTTTCTAACAAAGTAGTGGTCGTAGTAGAGGTTTTGTCAATACTGTTTTCATCAGCAATGTAAATAGCTGAAAGATCTGGATCTTTACTTTTAAATGATGATATTAAAGTTAAAAGCGATGATGTTGTAAGTAATAAAACAATAAACATCGTGTAAATATTTCTATTTAAAATTAAAGATTTATTTGATGGCTCATTTTTAACAAAATTGTTAAATGTTATTAATTCCTTTTCGCTGAAAGGATCTTTTTCTTTTTTAAAAGGTTCGTATTTTTCCATAATAAAATTAATTTGTGATCTATATTTACTAGTGATAAGTTTTGTGAGAATTTTGTAATGGATGAATTAAATAATAGAGAAGAGATTGCAGAGCCAGAAAAAATGGCTCAGCAAAGTGCAAATATCACAAAGAAAAATAGACTCATCTTGCTCGACTGTTGGAACAAAATAGATAAAAAACAAGATTTGCCTGAAGATTTTTTTCAATCACTCCCAAAGGAAGTGGAAGAAAATCTGTACGAAAAAATAAGGATCCAAAGTTGGCAGGTTTTACACAAAGGTTACAAATCCTGGCCTTATAAAAGATATCGGGTAGATATTCTTGGAAAAGATGGTGTTGAAACACTTTTTTCTGAAATAATAGAATACCTACTGCTTACAAGCGAGAAAGATTCTTTTGTTAATTTAAAGCTAGTCTTTAGAGGTGGTGAAAATCAATTAAATAAAAATATAAGACATATTGTAAGAAGAGTTCTTGCTGCTAATAGAGACCGGACTGTTTTAGACAGGTTATTACGAAGGATTGAAGATCTTGTAAATGACCCTACATCTGAATTTGTAAGATCAAGAACAGGGGTTGGAGGTAAAAAATTAGACTATTACTCAATAGATGGAAAAGAACCTGAGCTAAGAGATGCAACAAGAGAAGAAGTTGAGAAAGTAATTTCGAAAATTGGACACTTTGAAGAGTTGCCAGTTAAAAAAGATGCAAAACAAGCTTCAAGAGTTTACACCACAGAGCAACTATATGAAATGTTTAAAATTATCTGTACTGAACTAGACACAGATGTATCTCTAACAACATTGACTATGATTTTTTTAGATCTAATTCCAGATTATCTCCCAGAAGATTTCGTTGCAGAACAATCGCTAAAAGTATATGGTGAATATAAAGTTCCTGTAAAAAACGACATCATATCTGCAGTTGATGAATTAGAAATAGGTGACCAAATTGCAGTAACTGAAATTACTGAACAAATAGTAGAAGAGCTAGAGAGATTAGAAATTCTTCACAAAGTTAAACCTTTTTTTAATGAAGATACAGGTGCAAAATTATCCTTAACAAAATTGTCTAAAAATAAAGTTTTTACTGATCTCAAAGATGTTGAATCTGTAAATGAACATATTGAAAAAATTGTAAAAAGACTTTTTGTTGAGTTGGAAAATGACGAAATTGCAACACTAGCTTTAAGTGCATTAGTTGAAAAAATTAATAGCAAATAAGCTTAAATTTAGTAAAACTTATCACTAGTAATTAGTATGAGTGTAAAAGAAATGAAAAAAGAAATACCTATCTTTAATGCGGATGTTGGACATGAGTTTGATTCAAAGTCTGTTGAACTAAAAAAGAAAAATAGTATATTTACAGTAAGTTACCTTTTCTTTTTATTTCTTGGAGCTTTATTTGCTGATTTATCTATCAAAAATAATGAAACAATGTGGTTAGCTATTGCATTTACAACTCTGGCTTTAATTCTTTATGGATTAAAAACCTTTCAGAATTTTATTGATCAATGGACATATACGAGAGTAGCTGCAGAAACTATAAAATCTGAGTGGTTTAAATTTACTGTTGGAGGTGGAGACTATCCAATTAGCGATGATTCTGAAACTGAAGATTACATTAATAAATCATTTCTTAATAAGGTAAATGAAGTTTATGAGGATTATAAAGAAAATATTCGCAAATCTAGAGGTAACCCACTTACGAATTTTGATATAAGCAAAATAAATATTGAATCAAATTATAGAAATCAGCCATTAGATCAAAGAATCGATTTTTATAAAAAACAAAGGATACAAAATCAACAGAAGTGGTATGAAAATAAAACATTAATTATGAAAGCTAAAGAAAATAGATATCAAATATTCTTTCCAGTAGTTATTTTACTTGGTCTTACACTAGGGATTCTTAGACTTTTAAACATTGAACTTTCTGAGAATTTTATATTTCTTAATTCAGACTGGTTTTCAATAATGATTGCTCTTGCATTTGCTTTAGATGCAATGAACAGTCTATTCCAGCACGAAAGACTTAAATTAGCTTATGAAAAAAGTGCAAATGACTTAAGTGAAAGCTTTAAGCAAATTAGTGACCCTTCAAATGATGTAGGTACTAATGAAGAAGTATTTTCTGAGTTCGTTGAAGATGTTGAGAACTTAATATCTTCTGAGCACAAATCATGGTCTTTAACAACAAGTACAAGAAACTTGTTTGGAAATTTATAAAAGGTTTGTACTTACTAATCGAGTAGTTTATTTTTTAAAAGCCTAATTATGCTTTCTTCTTGTTCCTCTAAGCCTTCTGGATCTGCATGTGCAGTTTGTTCTGCAATAGCTAACAGGAGTTTCTTAAATTCATCTAAGGTTGATGAGCCTAAAATATCTGACTTTACTGCATTATCTAAAATACTTACCGAGTGAACTACTTCGTCTAAAGCTTTTCTTGTGTCAATATATAAACGATCTTCTTCTGTTGCTTCAAATGTATCTTTAAATAAATCTTCTAACAAAGGATCTCCTTTGTAGCTCATAAGTATTTCCAAAAGAGGATGTATTTCTTCTAACTCTCTATCACCGTCAGATTGAGAAACTAAATACTGAACGTTAAATGGTGCCGCTCTTAAAGAATTCCATTCGTCATTAGTAAAAATACTTCTATCCATTTACAAATACTAATTAAATTAATTTTAAATGTTGTTAAAAATTGGTCTTTAAGTTGATATTAAGAATAAGAGAGAAGCTTAACAAAGCTTTTTTTATTCTTACTATTTGATGACCATAACTCAACAATGGTTTGGTAAGATGGCGCTACATATTCTGCTGTATGAATATCTAATAAAGCATTCTTATCTGCTTTTGAATAGCCAGATGGAGTATCTGTACTGATTGATTCCCACCATATTAATAATCCATAGTTAGATGATCTTATCTCTTTTGAGGAACTTTGCTGAGATGAATAAAGGTATCTGAATAACTCTTCTCTACCAGATGCAAGTTCTCTTAAAGATCCAAATTTTGTCTCTATTGTCAATGTAGAACTTAGCTTCCAAGCCTTATCTGGAAAAATTAAAAAATCTGGACGATAATCCTTAACAGGAAAGTCTTTGTAATATATTTCTCCAAAGAACTCTCGAACTGCTTCAATAGGTTTTTTACTTTTTCTAAACTCATATACTAGAGCCTCTTGAAGCTGTTTTTCAATGCCTGTTGCGTGAAAAGGTAAGTCTCTTGAAACTTTTTTTGCTAATTTATGAATTTCAGATATTAGAGGTTCAAATTTTAAATTTTTCATTTTTACCCAACCATTTCAAAGTTATCTACATAAGGTAAACGGGTTAAGTCAACCTCGAATGACATAGGTACAAGTCTCATTACTCCTGCAACTTTGCTTTCCTTCGTTCTAACAAAATTTTTATAATTTGGTAAATCAAGTACTAAAGGCGCAAATCTAAAATAAATTATTGAATTTGATCTACCTAATAGTAGAGAGACCTCTTCGGAGTTTAAAAAATGTACAAGTTCAGACGTCTCGCTAAGTTCCATAAGCTCTAAAACTTTTTCTCTAGGGTAATCACCTTCAGACCATAAATTACGTATTAACTTCTCCCTCTCTTCTCTACCTTCAGGTGTCAAGGCAATATTGGGATCTAATGCTGGATGATTTTTCATTTTTTTATCAAACAGTTCAAGATTCTCTTTAAAGTTTTCAATTATTCTTTTTGGTACAAATAGTTTTCCAGTTGCACCTCTAATTTTCATCCATTCTTGATCAAATGCAATTTCTAATAAAGAAACTAAATCAGATTTTATAATTTTTACAGAACCTTCGAAGTCTTTGTAAACTCCATTTTCAGAAACAGAATTAAGATTTATCTCTAAAACAGGGTTTGGTTCTAGATGTCTATTTTTAAAAGTTGTGTTTTCTTGTTCTTCTATATTTAAATATTTCTGAGATAGTAGCTCCTCAATATTATCTAGTATTTCGATCATTGACTCAAGGTAAGAAATTAATTCAAATCTATCACCTGAAAGAACCCAGTCATTAATAAGTGTTGTCCATAAAAATATTTTTACTCTTCTAATAGTTTCTGGATACTCTGAAATCTCAAGATGTCTTCCTACTCTTTCAATTTTATTTATTGCATATCTAGAAGTTAGATAGAAAAACATGGTTATTAAGGCTGCACAACAAAAAAGAAGCATAAATGGTGTTTCCCATTGTGTATTTCTGAATAAGTTAGTTATAAATTCATCTAACCAAGGAAATCCTGAAGAACCAAATACTGGGTCATCTCCTGGTTCTCCTGCAACAAATGTGCTAATAAACCAAAATATACCAAGCAAGGTTGTGATTATTAGAGAAATAGTTACAAATACGTTGCTAGTTGTTAGAGAAGTCCAAGGTAAATTGAAAACAAATTTAAATAACCTATTTCCAAATAGTCTCTTTATATAATTTTCTAGCTTTTGATCCTCAAAATCATTTTCAAAAATCTTATTATTTTTAATTACAGTTGCAAAATTATCTTTTAATCGAGCTTTGCTTTCAAATGAATCTTTAGGTCGAATAGATTTGATTAACTCTTTAAGGATTATCTTATATTCTTTAGCATTGTTTCCATATTTTATTCCTGATAATATATCTTGAAATATTTTTGTTGCGACTCGAATAGGTCTTTCATGCGTTGGAATAACTGGTCTTGACGAATGGTAATCAATTTTGTATTTTGATATTTCTAAATACTCTTCTTCATCAAAACCATCTTCTGGATCAATTTTTTCAAAAATTTTATTAATCGATTTATGCATTGTTTTCATTGACTTAAAAAAAGTTAAAATATCTTGGATATATTTTTTATAACTTTTTTCAAGTCTTTGAGGTATGTCTGGAATCTGGTCCTGAGAAACAATATTATTTGTTGCACCAAACAATTTACATAACTCGATAGACATTTTTTCAGTTTTATCGATTTGCTCAAATATTCCATCTTTAAACTGAGGTATTTCAGGCTTTAAATTCCCTTTATATAGTTCTACCATATTTAACCTAGGAAAAGAATTTGATTCAGATGAAAGCAAGTTTCCTATTCCGGTTATTTTTTTTGATGCATCATATAATATATCTTCTGTTTCTTTCTTGTAACCGCTTCCAAAAGCCGCTTGTTTCAAACCTAGATTATAAATTTCTCCTTTTTTTGAAGTTTGAAAAATTTTATTAAAGACTTCAACTAAGGTTAGTGGTTTTAGTATTGCATTAAAATGTGCTTCCTCTAAGGATTCTGAGTTCCAATTTAAAAGCGCTGAAGGGTAGTTTTGAAATTCAGGACTCCAATAAATTCCATTTAAAGAAGAAATCCACATAATTCTAATTCTTTTTTCTGAGAGAAATTCAGGTAAAAATAGTGTATTTCTTGAGATTTTGTATTCGGGTAAATCTCCAATAAGTAAGATTATTATTTCGAGATTCAAATTAGATTCTGAAAGTAGCTTCTCCCAAAGATCCCATCTACTTTTGCTGGCGTTATTACCTTTTATTAAAAAATCAATATCATCTTGGTTTGGAATTGTAAGAAGCTTAAAAGGCCTGCTGTAACCAGAAAAATTTTGTTTTCTATCCAAATTTTTTAGTTTTTGAAGAGCTACATCAGGTAAATTTTCTGAAAAAAGATCTCTGATATGATTATTTCTAAAATCTATAACCTCTACCGTTTCTTCTTTATTAGACATTTGTAAAACTTCAGACACTTATGGCCTTCCTGTTTCTAAGTTCATCTGCAAGATAAGAAAGTTTATTGTATGTTCCTGCACCAATAGTTTTGTTTAATGCTTCAGGTAGAAGCTCTGTCCAAAACTCTAGCTTTAATTCTGCTCTTGCTAATACGCCTGGGGCGATTGAATTAGTTTCTCTGCCTTCTTTAGTAATTTTTTTAAGATCAAGGACTTCATCGTTTGCTAATTTAAATAAAATATCTGAAAATATAGATGTCTTAGGTAAGTTTTCTATTACATCACCATCTTCAGCACCATTTGGCATCATACTTATTAGTTGATCCCAGTTTGATGAATCCTTTAGATCCATATTGATCCAGAAATTTTTAAATGCGTCAGGGAGATCAGAAATTGTACTAAATGTTTTGAACTTTTTTAATTCCAAGTCTATTTTGCCACCATTTGGTAAATTGATAGTTAGAGATTTTGCGTTATCTATTGAGTCGCCATTGGTTATGTGTATTTTGTCATTCCAGGCAGCTACAAGAAAGTATTGAATTGCGTTAATGTAATCTCTCTTTGAAGCAAGATTATAAATTGTTTCTGTTGACAATCTCTGTCTCCACTGTAGTTCTCTACCTTCAGGAGTGTTTTTGAGACTATATAATTCTGAAAATAAACTCTTAGGTTCTTGAAGGCTTAACAATCCGTTTGCAAAGTTGTACATTGAGATAAAAATTGACTCTCCACCAATTGGAAAACATTTGATTTTGTTAATAATTTCATGCTGATTCGGCCAACCTACAGTGATATGATGTTTTAAATATGCTTCTACTTGTTCATCAACTTCATCAAGTGGGTAATTTATCCAAATTTCAGTTATTGGTGCACCGGGTCCAGCGTCTGGGATCGCGTTTAGAGGAACCATTTTACCTAGTTGAGTTTGTAATACTTTAATTTGGTGCGAAGTACTAGTTGTACCAGCTCGTGAAGCTCTAACTAAAAGGTTTTTTAAGCTAGGTAGTAAGGAGCT
>MDSZ01059852.1_pt1 | contig 10321 bp, 2 predicted proteins | sample 811201 | NCBI WGS metagenome assembly MDSZ01 (sample SAMN05326647, study PRJNA326480) | marine metagenome | isolation source: seawater | place: Indian Ocean: North | collected 2010 | reverse complement strand
TTGTGGAAACTTACCTCGACAGGTTCAGCCGAGTTGATCTTTGAAGGTCAAAGCGATGATGGAGCCGACGGACAAGTGGGATTGTACGGGGGCTAGTTGTAGTAGCCAATACCTTGTTCTTCTCTTTTGATGATGGACTAAGAGGACACGAATTGTATCAGATAGGTTTTCTTCCAGAAGATGCGGAACATCTCTACATCGATTGATCGTTCCTTCTAGCAGCCATCGGTAGACGCCAGCCCTGTCCAAAGGCACGGCTGCTTACGCGTGGCGCTGGCGGCATCTGCCACCTCTTGTGCTCATTGCGCACTAATCTGGAAATTACTTCGTCGACGACTTCCTCATCGATACCTTTGGCCGCAATCTGTTGACTTGACATTCCTTGCTCGATATGACTGCGGAGAATTTCATCTAGGAGCGAATATGGAGGCAGAGTATCCTCATCTTTCTGGTCTGGTGCCAACTCAGCACTCGGGGGTTTGACGATGCTATTTCGAGGAATCAATTCCTTACCCGCTTCTTGATTGAAGGCCTCTGCTAATTGGTATACCTCGGTTTTGTAGAGGTCGCCAAGTGGAGCGTAACCTCCAGCCATATCACCGTACAATGTGCAGTATCCCTGAGCCAATTCGCTCTTGTTTCCGGTCGCTAGTGCCATCGCTCTACGGGCATTAGCAATTCCCATTATGATCATCCCCCGTAGACGCGCCTGAAGGTTCTCGGCAGCGATTGGGTCACCCATCTCCAATTCGTCCTCCAAAGCCGTCTCAGCCGCTTGATGAAGATCTTCCAATGGCCGTTGCTGGTATTCGATGCCTAATGATTCTGCTAATGATTCTGCATCTCTGATGCTGTGATCGCTAGAATGTCTAGAGGGCATGGACACTCCAATGACATTCTCCGAACCAAGAGCAGAACTAGCAACTGCAGCGGTCAATGCTGAATCAATCCCGCCTGACAAACCAATTACTACCTTGGTCAAATTGGATTTACGACAATAATCTGCAAGCCCTGCACAGACCGCATTGAACAGGTCATTCGTGGATAATGCGTAATCAACTCCCTCATCCCAAGGTAGCCAAAATGAACGTGAAGGCTGGTCGAGATCGATAATCAAAACTCCTTCTTGCCAGGCAGGTGCTTCAATTGTAGTGCCATCAGGCCAGGCTGCCAAAGAACGTCCATCGAACAAGAGGTCATCATTTCCACCGACCTGATTTGCCAACAAGAATGGATGACCTAAACTGGCTGCTGCAGCCTTAACCACCTCAGCACGCTGTTCAGGTTTAGTAGCATGATATGGAGAAGCGGATAAATTGACGGTCGCATCAAGGCTCTCTCCCTGATCCTGCCAAGCACATAGTTGCATAATTGGGTCGCTGTCATAATCGCTAGGCGTCTCTCCTGAATGCTGCCATGCATCTTCACAAATCGTCAATCCCAGAGATAGGCCGCCGATATCTCTACCAATTCCTGGGCGTGAATCCGGAGTGAAATATCTGGCTTCATCAAAGACCTCGTATGTCGGCAAAAGTTGCTTGCGCGTCAATTCTCTTACCTCACCTTCAGGAAGTACTCGCAAGATACCATTTCCTGCCTTTTCTCGTTCTGTCTTAGGGGGAAGAGGAGCACCCACCAAAAGGGGAAGGGCGGTTTCGATTCCTGAACAGGCAGCAAGACAACGATTTGCGAATCCCTCTGAAAGTAGCAAGTCTCGTGGAGGATAGCCAGAAATTGCCAATTCTGTAGCCACGGCAACATCTGCTCCGGCCTTGTCTGCAATGGCGCACAATGCTTCCAAGCGTGTACGATTTCCATCTAAATCGCCAACGGTAGGGTCCACCTGCAAGAGTGCGATACGTCGCGCCATCATCTTCACCTGAGATACTGCATTCAGCTCCAACCATATTGGTTCTGCTCAGGAGGATACCATCCTCCATCTTCTCCCAACCTGTACCAATAGCCCTCAGCATTTTGTTTCCACCATCTGCCATGCTCATCCTGCATCCAACCGGGTCCTACTCCCGGCTGGTGGACCGCTTGAGCAGGCGTCAGACCTGTGGGCTGCGCTGCTGGGGCTGCGACCGCTTGCGGTTGTACCTGCTGTTGAGGCATCACTGGTGCAACCGTTGCATACGGGTCAGCATGTTGTGGTTGAGCCGCCAAACCGCCACTCTGCACAGGAACAGGTTGTTGCAACAAAGCGGGGTCATATTGTTGATCTTCTTCGTATTCATGGGCATCCTCATCTTCCCAATAATCGTCACCCCAGTCGCCCTCTTGACTTCTGAGATGATCCCTAAGGAAGAGGAAAACTATCCCAACCAAAGCCATTAGCAGGATTGTAAAAATAATCATCACGCTATCATCAACTCCTTCAATCCCTAACCAAGAACCCGAGTCCTGCATCGGCCGAACGTCTACTTCAGCACTTGAAACCAATAATTCGCCATCGACATGAATCTCCAACCACTGAAGACCTATACTCTTGGGTTGCCATTCAATCGTCAACAACTCGCTTTCTCCTGAAGCGACAGAGACATCCTGCTTGAACAGGTCATAGGAATCTCCAACAAGATCGTGACCGGTTATCCAGACCTCGCCAATTCCATCTGCCATCCCTTCATTGCGCAGAGTAATAGGGATGGAATGGACCTGATTGACCTCCAGCCCTCCTAAAGGTAAATCGATGTCATCACTGGAGACCTTCCAGATTGGCCTATATTGTTCGATGGACCAAGTTGCGAAAGGAGCAGTTTCGGAATTTAGAGTGGACGAAGAAAATACAGGGTTACCTGCAATGTCCCTTCCGGTTATCCAAATGTGCAGGGAGGTACTCTCCAAGAATACGTCTTCATCAACCTCCGCAAGAATATCAACTACAGTCATGGCTCGAATCTGTTGGCTGGAAAGAATACCTTCGGGCAATGACAAAGCATCTACTCCTGAGAGAACGATCTCTCCGTCTGCCTCAGAACCCTTGACCAGTCGCCAGTTTAGTTCAAGAGAATCTGGATCAATTTCTTCCAATTCCTTGATTCGAATATCAAACGTCAACTCGTCTAGACTCTGTACTGGTAATTCTTCTAGGCGCGGTGCCACAACTCCAGTAACAATTGGCCCTACTCCATCAACCACAATCCACATCATCGCTTCAGATGGGCTGGTGACATCTCTGGCCTGAAGCGGCAGCAAATCCAAAGACCAAGTCAAAGGATGGTTTCCAGTTCCTATAGGCGCATTCAATTCTGCATAAAATGAACCTTCTTCGAAAGAAACGTGTTGTACAGAACCATCCAATGCAATCTTTACCATGTAGCCTTCCTTTGGAATCTGTCCACTCTCTGCAAACACAACCTGTCCGGTCAATACCATCGGTGCGTCAGGTGTCGCCCACGCGCCTTCAACGGTGTTTTCCCCTGATTGTACGGATAGAGAAACGCTTTCGGAATCAATCATCATATCCGTACTCCAACGCCAACGCATGTTTGGAAACAAGGAGAACGCTGATTGTCCTGCTCTATCGACAATTTCAACCGAGGGCTCCCTCCTTAGCGTTCCTTCGTCAGGCATTCTCCATTGGGGAGTGAATTCTATTTCCAAAGTGATGCGCTCAGTATATGGTGTCAAATCCCCTTCAGGAGTACTAACATAACAATTCTCAATCACGATAAATTCGGAAAATGAAGTGCATTGACGATTCTCTGCTCTCCAGATTATCGGTAGAGTATCATGCTGAGCATTACTTGCTAATTCGACTACGACCCGATCGATATCAGACATACCGTTGGGTTCCTCTAACGGTATCTCGACAATGTAACTATTCCCGGGGTGCAGCCACGGAACGTGTCCACCTTGGAAGCCAACACCAGTAGAGATACTTGGTGAGCCGTCGCTCTTCAATTGATACATGAAGAGGTGCTCATCGGGTTCCGAACCGCCTCCCCCGACCAGTGGATTTCCAGCGGGGTCAGTACCGACAATGTATCCTGCAACAATGCCTCCTTCGCCGCCACTTGTATCATCGAGGAAGTAGGTGTAATTTCCACGCGTGCCATCCATATCTGCTGGAGAATTCAACTCGAATGGAGAGTACTCATCGGCATTGGGCCAACCATTGAAATCCCAATCATCCAACCAAGATCTCCACAACATCAGTGTCAGTTCATTAGGCAAAGAAGGTTGGTCATGAATTTCAAACTGGAGAACTTGGTTGCTGGAGGACTCAAGGTGGTCATGATGTCTTACGTTACTGCCGACCATATATGGAGCAAGTGAATCGGAAACGAATGTTCGATTCTGCATGATGGTAGTGACATCTTCTCCACCGAATAAATGCTCAATTTCCACCCTATATGTCAAGTCCAAAACTCCCAATGGAACAAGTTGAGTGAAGTTCGCTATTCCTGACGATAACTCAGTTGTACTCGCAACAACCTCACCATTCTGCAATAATGATACATTGACAATTCCACTCCTCGGTAGGTGGGTAAGCGGAAGGCTGTCAAAACCTACTTGCACCTCTATGTTGATGTTATGTCCTGCTCTGATTTGTGATTGTTCCACTGGAATCAATCCACCTGCATCGTTGAAGACCTGCCAAGAATCAATGCGTACATCATTCTCTAACCCCATCGCTTGTCCAGCACCATAGGTCACTACTGCTGGAACGCTGCGAACTCCGTTGCTCAGAACTAAACGACAACGTACTTCCAGCCAATCCTCATCATCCCAAATCGGTTCTATTCGAAATCGCATCAATGAGTTGACCCGACTACCGTTAACATCTACTTCAAAGGGATTATCTGGATGCCATTCAATCAATCCAGTATCACCGCTCTCGGTCGGTGATGAACCATCTATCGGCCATTCAAATCTCGTCTTTGAAACACCTCCAACTAGGTCGAGTTGTACCTTGTCAGGAACACCATTTTCACTGAGATGTGAAGCTACGACCTCAATCCAAGGTTCGGATGCGACAACGGTCTGAGATACGTTTCGTACGACCATGACATCTGTCTTGGTACCCGCCGAACTCTGGACATTGGTTATCGTCGCTTTAACTGCCCCTGGTGCGCTGAGAACCAGAGGGATTGAGACGTGATGATTGCCGCTGGCAACAACGGCTTCTGGAATCTCATCATTGATTGCTTGAACCAAATCATCAATCGGTGAAAACATGAGGTTTATCTCAGAGTCATAGGGAATGCGAAGACCTTCAAGACGAAGGTCACCAGATTCACAGCGGAGGTTCAGAGTTACCAGATGGAATTCGATTCCCCTAGTGGACCAAGAAGGATTCTGAGCGATACTAAGATTCTCAGACAGAGACTCCAATTGTGTACCATTCAGAGAAATACTGGAAGATGTTTCAATGTCGCCAAGGTCGCCTTCGGCCACCTGAACTGAACCGACATCAAGAGTCCAAGAAACGCTCTGTGCGACACCTTGCAGAGATGTAAGGCCCGCAGAGAAGGTATTCACTCCATCAGCAGGCAATAGTATGCTAACCGCCTTGCTAGAATTGCTGAACCAAGACATATCATGAGATAGAGCACCAGTGCTTAGGCGGTCTTGCCAACCCCATGGGCCGATTGCAGGGTCGCTCAAACTCCATTCCTCAACCCCATCGCGACCAACATCAATCATCGGATCCAAAGCCATACCTCCGGTATCGAGATCAACTCTAAATTCAGTGATGGACCATGAACCTGAACCCACAACTCGGAATTGGACAGTGTGGGTTGCATCTACCGAAGTGACACCATTGTGAGCCAAGGCAACCCACTCCGCCCCATCTAGACTTACCTGCAATTGACCTGCACCTCCAATTGACATAGCGGTGTTCAAGCGTGCAAGAGGCCTTTGCAATTCGATAACAGGACCAGTCAAATTCCCAGTTCCCGCTACGGCTCCATCATCCCAATAGGTGTAGGAATGTGTCCATCCTCTGTCACCAGGGTCGTCATGGAATGAGTCGACCATCCTGCCATTGATATGGATTCCATGCAGGGCAGGCAAAGCACCTCCACTACCAGCGACCAGATGTAATTTAACTCGCAGATCTGGAAATCGTTGCCAATCTATCGCTCCTAAATCGGCGATTAAATCGGTTCGATTGACATATCCTGGCATAACATTTCCAGTAGTTGCATCGATGAGTTCCCACTCAAATACAGCACCTGAAGGTATCTCTGCATCAAAAGAAATGATTCCGTGAGGTCCTTTCAAAGAACTGTATGTGGCATTAGAACTCCAACCAAATGAAGGAGAAGTCCAGTTTCCTTCACCTCCAGGGCGAGTCACCGAGACATCGTCGAAATACCAGTAATCACAACAAGTTCCCGAACCTGAATTCTGATAGAAGCGCACTTGGAAATTACTGTGGAATGCAGCAGAAGGCAAAGAAGTAGTGTACGAATTACCTGTTGCACCGTAACCACTTGTCGAACCGGAAAAGGTTCTGAGCGTGGTGAAACTACCCGACGAGGTCTTGTATTGAACGTAGAAATTCTCGTTTGAATCCGGCTCCTCACCACATCCGGAGTAACCTTGTCTAACCCAGTAAGATACCTGTCCATTGGACAGTCCTGAAAGGTCGACAATGGGTGAATTCCACCATGTTGACGAACCACGGGTTGATAGTGATGCACCACCAGAACCATTTGTGCCACAATTCTGTGTATTCACAAGAGAATATGTCGAGGTGCTTCGAGTCCACCCGGGGGGAACTTGACCCGAATGATCGAGATCCCAATTCATATCTATGCCTACTAAACCTAGACCTGTGTTGTTGTAGTCGACCTTATCGGGTATGGCATCGCTGTGATTGAAATGCTGTTCAGTTGTCCAAGAAATGCCTTCTGAACGTGAGAGGATTGCTGGTTCTAACTTCAATGAGAGACCCGTCAATGCCTCTCCATATGGTACTTCAACAGCAAGATTCGAGGCCACTCCACCAGCCGAACTTACCAGTAGAGTCTGAGTGGAACCCACTGCTGTCAAATCTCTATCCGACTCGCTCTCGAGTTCCTCAGATTGTACCACGGCTGACCACGGCATGGCCAAGAGTATGAAACAAAGCAGAACCACACCTACGGTGTGGGCTGGCGCTCGGACCATGTTTGGCGGGAGTCATGTAAGCATCTGAATCTTTCCTCAACAAAATTCCCTCACGAGAACCCCAACGGTCATCTTGAACAAACATTGGTTTGATAGAGGCACCTACGGTGCCGAGGGCCATGGTGGTGCCGAAGGCAGTGGCTGAACTCGATGCAGTTGCACTCGAGGAGTCACTGATGGAGGTCTGGAAACAAGAGAAGACCTTCGAACAGCAGGTAGAAAATCGCCGAACTGGACAACCATTCATCTTTCTGGAAGGTCCTCCAACAGCCAATGGAAAGCCAGGGATCCATCATGTTGTTGCTCGAACTTACAAGGACTTGGTATGTCGTTGGAAGGCGATGGAGGGATATCTTGTCGAAAGAAAAGGTGGCTGGGATACTCACGGTCTTCCAGTTGAGATTGAAGTGCAGAAGCGCCTCGACCTGAAAAGCAATGAAGATATCATCAAATTTGGTATGGAAGAATTCAACGAAGAATGTCGAAACAGCGTATGGACCTACGAGGATGCATGGCGTAAGATGACCGAGAGAATGGCCTTCTGGGTAGACCTAGACAACCCGTACGTCACCCTGCACGATGAGTACATCGAATCATGTTGGTGGGCTTTGTCTGAGATGTTCAAGAAGAAATTGCTGTTTCGAGGCCACAAAGTTCTACCTTACTGCCCTCAGACAGGAACCAGTTATTCGAGCCATGAAGTTGCACTTGGATACAAGGAAGTAGAAGAGCCATCAGTATATGTCAAATTCAAGTTAGTAGATGATACTGCATCCATTCTTGCATGGACCACCACCCCATGGACTCTCCCCGGGAATGTCGGGCTTGCGGTAGGGCCTGATGTCGACTATATTCGAGTTCGAGTGACAACTCCTCCCGAAGGTTGGGATGGGCGCGGTGGTGCTGAAGTTGGTGAGGAGTTAATTCTCGCAAAAGATCTGTTCAAGGAAGTCATCAGACATCATTGTGAAGTCGTATCAGAACTCAAGGGTTCTGACCTATTGGGATTGGCTTATGAGCCATTATTCCCAGATGCTGTTGACAGGGGAGACTCTACTACAGCGTGGACAATTCTTGGTGCAGACTGGGTTACTACTAGCGATGGTACCGGAGTAGTACATACTGCTGTTATGTATGGTGAAGATGACTACAACCTTGGAATGGAAATTGGCCTACCTGCTCAGCACACCGTTGGCATGGATGGAAATTTTGTTGAAGGTGTCCATTCACAACTGGATGGGCGCTATGTCAAGGATTGCGATGACATCATCATCGATTTATTGACCGATTTAGGATTGCTATACCGCGAAAAGATGTATACTCACGATTATCCGCATTGCTGGCGCACTGGCCATCCTCTTCTCTACTATGCAATGGACAGTTGGTTCGTGCAAATGACCGCTGTAAAAGATAGGCTCTTGGAATTCAACGACCAAATTGAATGGGCTCCTGCAAATATTGGTACTGGCCGCTTCGGAGAATGGCTTCGCAATGTCAAGGATTGGGCTATCAGCAGAGAGAGATTCTGGGGAACTCCTTTGCCTGTGTGGGTATGTGTGGATTGTGGGCACCAGCATTGTATCGGTTCCAAACAGGAAATGGCTGAGATGATGACTTCTGATTCCAAGATGCCCCGAGACCTACACCGACCATTTGTCGATGAAGTCAAATTGAATTGTCCTGAATGCGGAGAAAATATGGAGAGAGAGCAATTTGTAATGGACTGTTGGTTCGACTCCGGTTGTGCTACTTTCGCACAATGGCATCACCCATTCGCGGGAGAGGAGAAGTTAGCAAATTCATTCCCTGTGGACTATATCTGTGAAGGTGTCGACCAAACTAGAGGATGGTTCTACACCCTCTTGGCAGTCTCTACTACAGTATTCGATGAAATCTGCTACAAACGCTGTCTTTCTCTTGGTTTAATCCTTGACAAAGAAGGAAAGAAGATGTCGAAATCCAAGGGCAATGTAGTCGACCCGTGGGATCACTTCAACCGTGAAGGTGCCGATGCAAGTCGATGGTACATGGTCAGTGCTGGAGCACCTTGGAGCCCATTGAAGTTCGACCCGATGGGGGTGCGTGAAACCTATGCGCGTTTCTTCCTGACTTTGTGGAATGTCTATCGTTTCCATGCAGATTATGCCGCACTCGATGAGTTCAACCCTGAGAAATCCAAGGCCGAGGACAGGTCGTTGTTAGACCGCTGGATTCTATCGCGCAGTAATGCGGTAGCCACCGAATTCCACCGATTGCTGGAGACTTGGGACATCCACAAGGCGGCTCGAATCCTTGAGGGATTTGTGGTTGATGACCTATCCAACTGGTATGTCCGTCGCAGTCGTCGTCGGCTTTGGGATGAGAATGAATCCAGCGACAAAGCCTCCTGCCAACATACCCTTCACGAAGTCCTAACATTGGTATGCAGACTGGTCGCACCCATCTCTCCCTACATGGTCGACTCAATCCATCGCAACCTACACGGTACCTCAGTGCATCTAGCCGATTGGCCGGTTACTGAATCCGGTTCGAGTCTTCCGCCAAGAGACGAAGTGTTGGAAGCAAGAATGGCCTTAGTTAGACAACTTGCGGAGATGGGTCGTAAAATCAGAGTTGAGGCAAAGAGGCGACAACGACTACCTTGTGCGGAAGGATGGATTGTGGGCGGGCCAGACCTTTCTGACATGCATGACCTTTTGGCCGAGGAACTCAACGTGGAAAACATCTCCATCGAGCAGGATTTAGATCGCTTCCAGAGAGTCGAAATCCTGCCCAACCGCAAAAGTCTGGGCCGTAAAGCACGGCAAGATTTACCACAGGTTCTCGAAGGGTTGGATGCTCTTTCCGATCATGAAGTGGCTCTCGAAGATATTCGTTCGGGGCGCATGACGATCGCAGGGTACCTCATAGAAGAGGAGGATATCGAGGTACGAAGAGTGGAGAGAACCGGTTATTCTGCAATGACCGTTGAAGTCAGCGAAAATGAGGTCAGTGTCGATGTCTCTCTAGTTCTTGATATGAGTCTAGACGATGCACTTCTATCAAAGGGCTTGGCTAGAGAGATTATTCGCCGCATTCAATCACAACGCAAGGAAATGGACCTTGACATGGAGGCGACTATCGAACTCGAAGTGTGGTTAGATGAGAATTGCCCTGAATTAGTCGAGTACGACTGGGCGCATCTTTGCCATGAAACTAG
>MDSZ01232553.1_pt1 | contig 10323 bp, 10 predicted proteins | sample 811201 | NCBI WGS metagenome assembly MDSZ01 (sample SAMN05326647, study PRJNA326480) | marine metagenome | isolation source: seawater | place: Indian Ocean: North | collected 2010 | reverse complement strand
GTGCCAGTAATGGCGGGCATTGTGGGGTGGTATGTTCTGCGAGGAATTCACGAATATCCTCCTCGCAGTCGAGCAGTGGGTCCCGCATAAGCAACCCTCCTATTTGTGTCAAAACAATATGACAGTTAAATTGTTATATTTATATGACAACCTACGCCACTCGACCACAGCGCGCAACCCCTATGAATCAAGTCACAGAAATGCGCTCTACCGAGCCCCGCAAAGCCGGCCTGGCAGTAGATGGCCTCGGGTTCAGTCGCCCTGTTCCCGCAGGCGGCTATCGGTGGTGGTATGTCGATGGCTTCAGTGACTGCGGTCAATTCGGCATTACGCTGATTGCTTTCATCGGCAGTGTCTTCTCCCCTTATTACTTCCGCTCGAGGTCTAGGGGCACCGCCCTCGCTGAGGATCATGTCAGTCTCAATGCGATTCTTTACGGACCAAGTAAATCCCGTTGGTGCATGACCGAGCGCGACGGCATAGCGCTGGCACAGTCATCGGCGGGTCTTGCGATTGGCCCCAGCGCTCTGAAACTAACAGACACCGGAATGACGGTTGAGATCGACGAGCGTGCAACGCCTTTTGGGCAGCGAGTCCGCGGTATCGTTCAAGTTCAATTCGAGCAACATGGAGACACATGCTTTGAGTTGGATAGCGCAGGCGAGCATTGGTGGTGGCCCATAGCACCCCTCGCACAAATGCGAGTTGCTATGGAGCACCCGGAATTACAATGGACAGGATCGGCTTACATTGACTCGAATTCCGGCGCGCGTCCGCTTGAGACAGGATTCTCCTCATGGAACTGGTGTCGAGGACATTCAGCCGGTCAGGACTGTCAAATTCACTACGACGCACAGCTCGTTGGCGGCGGCAGCAAGCAGTTGTCGCTATCAGTTGATAACGAGGGAGTACTACATAGGCAGGATTTTCCGGCGCTTCAGTACTTACCCAGGGGCCCGGTGTGGCGGGTTGCTCGCCCTGCCAGATTACCGGCATCTCAGGATCTGAGTGTTGAAACACTTGAGGACACGCCTTTTTATACCCGGTCACGGGTGTGGGTGGATGGTCGCGAGTTCATGCATGAGAGTTTGGATTTACGGCGCTTTTGTCAGCCTTGGGTTCAGTTCTTGTTACCATTCAGGATGCCCCGAGTGGCGTGACAGGCTTAGTCTCGGTCATAAGCCTGCGCTCGAGCCACCATGATCATGCCAACAGTAGGAGCTATGCGAGATCGTTCTCATTTACAGAAGGAAAAAGCGAGTGCATTTTCATGAGCAGCTTTGTTTCTCCGTCGAACCGCAACTTTCTCATAAAAAAGGCCTGCGGCCCCTTTAGCTTTCCGGTTGCCATGCCGATGTACGTTTCACTGGACATTCTCAATGTCAGCGTTGGTGATTTTTCCGACCCCTCATTGGCGGTGCATGAGCCGTTATTAATGTGCAGCACAAAGTTGCCGCCATCCTGCCCACTGATTAAGAACTGAATAGTGGCTTCAAGCCCAATCGCTTTTTCTGCAGCAAATCTAGTGGGCATACCGAATATAAAGTCTTTTACCTTGATATCTGCCATGTGATCGCAACGTGATACCATGAAACTTCAAGGTAACTTGATCTTTACCGAAAGACCACCGGTCCATAAAAACGAATATCCGGAGGTTAATAATGGATACCCGTTTTATTCTGGCAACTTTTGTGACACTGGTGCTGCCAGCCGTTATGGCCTTCTGGTTAACGATTCATGGGTGTTTGAGGTTTTGGCGCAAGGCGGGCCTGATCCCCGCTTATAGTGTTGCGGCGGTTGCTATGGCAATCGCCGCTTGGTTTGCATGGCATTGGCGTGACCTCCTGCTGGGGCCTGATCTGGGCTTCAATTGGTTGAATGTAATTCCAGGGGTTCTGATATACGCCGTATCAATCTGGCTCTCAAAATCTGTTCGAGCACACTTAAGCCTAAGTACCTTTGCGGGGGTTCCAGAGATCAGAAATAATTCGAAATGCCTCATAACAGAAGGTCCTTATACTGTCGTGCGCCACCCAAGGTACACCTTGGTAATCGCAGGCATCATCGGGTGGTGTCTAGTTTGTAACTTCCTGGGAACCTACTTTGTGGGTGCGGCCGCCATACTCGGTTTTTATTTCATAGCAGCCTTCGAGGAGCGTGAGCTTCAGCAGAGGTTCGGACGGGCGTACCGAGAGTATCAGGCTAAAGTTCCCCAGCTGATACCTTCCTTTTCCGGGTTAGTTGTTTTGTTCCGCTTGAGAAAAGCTTGAACTAGGATGAGTGAGGACTCCCCGCTAAAACTTGTCATTAACGGTAAGGCGCATGAAGTCATCGTTAGCAACGTTGACACGTTATTGACAGTTCTGCGAGATGATTTGGGTATCAAGAGTGTCAGGAGAGGGTGTGACAGCGCTCAGTGCGGGAGTTGTACTGTGCTTATGAATGGTAAGTCGGTAAAGAGCTGTTCAGTCCTGGCGCTTCAGGCAAACGGTCACCCTGTTACCACCGTAGAAGGTTTAGCCAAAGCTAATTGTCGCAGTCCTCTGCAAAGTCATTTTGCAACACAGCATGCACTGCAGTGCGGATTTTGTACTCCCGGCATGTTACTGAAGGCATCTGAATACCTGGACCAAAACCCCGATCCAAATCCTGCCCGAATTCGTCAACAGTTGCATGGAAATCTATGTCGCTGCACTGGCTACCAAAACATTGTCAGCGCGATCAGTTTAGCGGCTACAGGCGAGGATTCTAAAAAGCCTTGTTCAGAGAATGTTTGCACGCAATCTGGTCGTGTGGAGGACTCCCGACTGTTGTGTGGAGAAGCCACTTTTACTGACGACATCGAGTTGCCCGGCCAACTTTATGCCAGCTTCCTACGCTCCGAAGTGGCGTGTGGAGAGATAAATGAGATAGATCTAACAGCACTGACGGAGCTCGATGGAGTTAGCGCCGTATTTACCGAGCAAGACGTCTTGTCCGATGGACTCATGCCCCCGAGTTGCAGCTGGCAAGTCATGGATGTTTCGGGGGCGCCTATGCGCGCGAAAAGCAGGCCGCTCCTTAGTAGCACGAAGGTCAAATACGTGGGGCAGCCGATAGCTATGATCGTAGCCACCACCCGTAAAATTGCGCAGCTAGCCGTCCGAAAAATTAAAGTTCAATACACCGAATCCAGGCCCGTTATCAATCTAGATTCGGTATTAAAATCTCGAGCTATTCATCAGACACTAGACAGCAACGCCGCCTTCAACTGGCAATTAGGTGACGAAGAAGCAGTCCAGCAAGCTTTTAGTTCCGCGGAGCATGTTTCAACGATGCAAATAGTGAATAACCGTTTGATAGCGGCACCATTAGAGACGCGAGCAGCCAATGGCAAATATGATGAAGCGGCGAGGCGATACACCTTGTATGCCACCACCCAGAATCCGCACATATTGAGACGAGTCTTGGCTGAAGAGGTGGGCATAGCGCCAGAGCATGAAATCGACGTGGTCTCAAAGGATGTTGGAGGAAGCTTCGGTTCTAAAATCTTTGTTTATGGAGAGGAATGTCTTTGCCTTTGGGCGTCGCGAAAATTAAGAGCGCCTGTCAAGTGGTCTGCAACTAGGGGAGAAAGTTTTGCGGCTGACGTTCACGGGAGAGATCACGTCACGGAAGCTGCTATAGCGCTTGATAAGGATGCTCGAATAACCGCAATCAAAGTCAATACACTGGCCAACTTAGGCGCGTACCTCTCACCGTTTGGTTCACTGGTTCCCACATACAACTACGCGATGATGTTGGCAGGACCCTACTCAATTTCCAATGTGTTTGCACATGTGACGGGTGTTTATACTAACACTTCACCAGTCGACGCATATCGCGGAGCAGGAAGACCAGAGGCAACATTTGTTGTTGAAACTCTGATTGATAATGCCGCGAGTGAGCTAGGCCTAGATCCGTCTGAGTTAAGGTCCCGAAATTTGGTCCAACCTGAGCAAATTCCATATCAAACACCGACAGGGCTCGTATTTGACTCTGGAGACTTCCCAGCACATTTTGAAAAAGCTCTTGAGCGTGCCAACTATTTTTCATTTAAAGAAAGGCAGCGGGAAAGTCTAAAGCAAGGCAAACGGCGTGGTATCGGTATTTCAAACTATGTCGAAGCATGCGCAATAGGGCCCTCCGCTATTGCGGGTGTCCTGGGCGCTGATTACGGTCTGTGGGAATCAGCCACCGTTAGGTTCCTGCCCACCGCTAAACTTGAAGTCGTCACGGGATCTCATTCTCAAGGACAGGGTCACGAAACTACTTTTGCGCAGGTTGCAGGCAATTTGCTCGGTATATCTATAGAGGATATCTCTGTTCTGCATGGTGATACTCGATGCACTTCTGTGGGCATGGGGACCTATGGCTCAAGATCTCTTTCAGTTGGTGGCTCGGCCGTTGTCTTGGCGGCCAAAAAATTGATCAAGAAGGGGCGAGTGATTGCAGCCCATCATTTGAATTGCCAATCATCGGAGGTGGAGTTTGGGTCTGGTGTATTCAAGCGCACCGACGGTGAGGGTCAAATTACGATTCAAGAAATAGTGCGTATTGCGTATGCCCCTCACAACTATCCGGAAGATATAGAACCTGGAATGGAGGCTACTGCGTTTTACGATCCGAAAAACTTTACCTACCCGTCAGGCACTCATATTTGCGAAGTGGAGATTGACCCTGGTACTGGATCAGTAGAAGTGATTAATTACACAGCAGTCGACGATTTTGGTGCTGTAGTTAATGAAGCTATTGTAGAGGGACAGTTACATGGTGGCATCGCTCAAGGTATTGGTCAGGCGCTATGGGAGCATATGAAATACGACAGCGAGTCGGGCGCTCTGATCACCGATTCTTTCAGCGAGTATGCGGTTCCTAGAGCTGAGCTGCTTCCATCATTCGATATTTCTTTTACCAAAACCCCATGTGAGCACAATCCCCTTGGAGTGAAGGGTTGCGGAGAGTCTGGAGCAATAGCCGCCCCGCCAGCGGTTATGAATGCCATTTACTCCGCGCTGGGAGAGCGCGTATCAATGCCCGCTTCGCCTGAAAAAGTTTGGCGTTGTATAAAAAAATCTGCTGGGGGTGCGTAACTATCTCCTCATTGTTCCACAGCCCTGAAACAACTACCGATGCGATAGCAATTTATCGCGAGTCGAAAAGCCCAATCTACCTTGGCGGCGGTCAAGAACTGGTTCTGCGCCTTCAGCATGATCTGCAACACGTCTCAGACCTCATAGATATATCTAATGTAAGTGAGCTGCATGGCATTCATATCGAGGGCCCGGCCCTAGCAATTGGCGCAGCTGAGAGTCACGCTGCAATAGCTAGATCAGTTGTAGTTACCCAAAAAGCCCCCGTGTTGAGCGAGCTTGCTTCTAACATCGGTGATTTACAGACCAGAAATAGAGGAACGATAGGTGGCGCAATAGCGTCTAAAACGCGGTTCTCAGACTGGAATGCGGCTTTGCTTGCTCTGGATGCAACGATCCACACGACGAAAATGACTTACATGGCTGAAGACTACTTTTCAAGAGGAGGTTTAAGCGATGGAGAGCTCATAATCAAAATATGCTTCGAGCTCCCTTCTAAAGGCAGCTATCTGAAACAAACCAGAGCATCTAGCTCAGATGCTATCGTTGGTGTTTTAGTCAGCAGACTTCACAAGAGATGTCGAGTCGCTGTCGTGGGGTCCAAGAGTGCTTCTTTTCTTTGTCCAGCATTGGGGGCTGCTCTAAGTGCAAGATTTCACCCGGACGTTTACGACCAAAGGCACATCCCTGACAAGATGTTGAGTGAAAATCCCGAGGCTAGTCTGGACTACCAGTTAAATCTGGTAGAGATCCTCTGTAAAAGAGCCATCAATAATTGCGCTTGAGGTATCGCTTTTAACAATCTGATTAAAATTGGAGCGGCACACAACTCGCTCCTGCTGTAGGGCGTTTACAAGGCGTTGCGCATGCGGATTGACTAACAAAATAATTAAGAGAAGTTGGCAAGCCTAATCAGATGCGAACGGTTATTCTGACTTCACTGCCCAGCGCCAGAGTGCTTCCTCGCCAACTCGACACATCAAAAATACGTGCTCAACTGTCGCCAGCGCAGCTACCCACGCTAAGAGGAACAGATTAAGCGCAACCGGGGACTCATCGGCTGCGAAACCTAATGCAAACAACAGCATCGAGCATATGGCCGCCAGTGAGGCTGAGGGCGCCATCAAGGCGCTGTTTTTTCCCACGCTTATATAACTTGCAACATGTTTATGGCGCTCGGGTAACCAGCTGCTATTAAAGTGGCGAACACCGAAAAATAAATTGAGCTTGGTACTGCATCGCATAAGCCAAAGAAGCAACAACACAAAAAATACGATTTGATTAGCGGGCTGGCTTCCGCCCAAAAAAAGCGTCAATCCAATCACTGAAATGACAATCACCTCATGATAAATCATCGTCGCGAGTGCCATTTTAAACTTCTGGCCTAAGCCAAGTCCGGGGGGTGCTGATGACGTATTTGGACCCGTCACAACCCCCATTAGAAACATCAATTCAAGCCATGCCCAGATTAACAACGCTAGGAGAAATCCAAAGGAAACAGCGAATGTAGATGTGTCGCCACCAACATAGGGGACAGCAGATAGGCATACGATCGCCACGCCGGTGCTCAACCCAAAAAGGAGATTTTTGACTGGTGGGCTCTGATGTACGCTTATTAACGTAAGGCCGGTGAATAGCCACCAAAGCGAGAGGGTAACGAACAGCGCGAGCCAAATCATTTGCCCGGTTTAGAATCATGTGAAATTGAGGAGAGCTTTATTGCTGAAGCGAGCATCTGTCGAAAATGTTCAGCGTTGGGTTCACCAAACGCTCTTAGCTGGATCCGACTATTAGTGCTCGGATCTTCGACTGTTATATCCCCACCACTTAATGTGTAAAGAGTGAAAACAGGCGCCGCGGAGACACCTTGAACCCTGCGGTCCCGCACCAAACTCCTGAAGATCGTTCTAACAAAAGCACCTTGCCCAGATTCGTAGCGAGCAATCGTGGTCCCACTGTCTGCGTGAAAAACTCCGACAGCACCATTGGCCAAGTCTCGAACAACAATTCGCTCTGACAAAATTGACGGATCTGCACCCGAAGTACTGAACGCAGTGCTATTTTGATCAGTGAAGAAGGCCCCTGCTCCCCAGACTATCAACATTGACACCATCACCCACGCCAACGGGTGGATCGAGCGGAGCAGTTTGGGCGAGAACATTACCGTAGTCTCTCCCGTCATTGCGCCTGCGGGAGCGCTGTAGCCGCTACCGAAACATCCTCGTAATCGCACTTAACTTCACCGAGCGATACGGCAGACTCAGCGCTCGCCGCGCTCGCTAAGGCACTTGCGGCCAGCTCAAAATCACGCAGACCTCTCAGCAAAGGCTGAAGCGGGCGAACCCACCACGATCTAACATTTGGCCACAATAGCAACCAGTAAAGTCTATCGCTGTTCTCAAGCTTCAACGCGATGTCGCCCGTCCCATCGGAGAAAACTTGAAGATCCGCAGAGGCGATCTGTTCTAATGGAAAATTGACATGTATTTGGACTGCTGCACCGGTCCGAAGAATCACTCGTCTATTAGTCAAGGTGTAAATCGTGGACTTTCCGTAAACCAGCGATAATCCTAAAAGCACGCCGACAATGAACAAACTGGCTAGTACTTGCCAGGCCAACAAGGCTGACCACTCACTTATCGGGGCATCACTCATTACTAAGTAGCCAGTCCTTAAAAGGGCCAAGCCCAGCAAATATGCCACAACATACCAAAGGTACATCGCACGAGTAGCAATGGCCTTGGCTTCTGGTCTTCCTTGCCAGATAAGCGATTCATCTTCTGGCAAGCTGTAGGCGATATTGGCATCGTTGAGTGGTGCTGCCCCCGGCACCGCCCTTTTTTCTTTTTTTGGTGTTTCTTTCATAAACTAGGTTCCTGACGGTTAGGCATAGCGTAAAGAGTTCCGCCACCATAAAACGCAGTGATTCTATCCTCTTCCTGAAGCGTGACTTGATCAGGATTGGCTAATGTCGGCACTTGTTGAAACTGATCACTGCGGATTGAGCGTACATTGAGCTCACCACTTTTCAACACTCGTGCCATTGTCATCGGAAGCAACACGCGCCTGCCGGAAACATCTAACTCAGCATAGCGAAACATCGGTTCAGCTCGGTCAACCCACATATCCACAACAGAGCCCGCCTGCTTGCCATCGCACCCATAGACTGCTTTTCCAACAGGATTGGGGTCTTTCGACACGACACTATGTTCTGGGTCAATCCTTAATGGAACGATTCGGGGCCGCCCATCAACGGTTAAATCTGGCTGGTCCGCTCGCGTAGCCCACGCCGCGGGCCCCAATCCGTCCACCATTGGGTCTCCCAGTGGCTGTAAAGGTGCGCCCGCAGCGTTATAAAGCGGCTCGGCATTAATAGCGTATTCGGGTGCATCAGGTCCAGGCCTGACACGGTCTCCTTGACCATGGTGTTTGCGATAAGTCTTGGGCTTAGGAATTCCACCCAATCCAACCGCAGTCTCTCCATTATTCAGCTGTAGTGGCCACCCCTCTCGCTTACCTTCACGATGCAGATGCAGCACTAAACCAATGAAGAAAAACCAGAATAACGTGAACAAAATTGAGGTTAGATCTAAGAAAGATGATGCGTCACTCATTTAAAAACCCTCCAAATATGAAGACTAGTTAGGAAAATCATCTAATTTCAGGCCGTCTGCTGAATCACCAGACGTCATCACTCTCCTAGCCAACGGCCCGAGCGAAGCTAATGCCAAAAATAAAAGTGCTATTTCAAAAACATAGACCGATAGATACCCTGCGGCAGGCGACCGCATTGCCATACCCAACAGCCCCATTTCCCCCCAGCTACCAACCAAGTCGCGAATGGCTCCTCCAGAGAAGACGGCCACTCCCGTGGCGGTTGCTTGAACAGCGCCCCACGCGCCCAAAGTAAGCCCCGCCATTTTTCTTCCGCCAAACATCATAGCCGCTGTCAGCATGCCAACCGCAAATAGTCCATGGCCGAAGCCGATGAAAATCGCTCCTATTTGAAATAGTAACCTCGAATTTGCCAAGGCCGAGAAGCAAACGAAGCTGAACGCTGCGACACCAAATAAAACACCAATCGATGCGATCAAGATGGGATCTGTCCCGTTCGCCAAACTTCGGGAAGTTGTCATCAGCGCCAGTACCATGCCACCAGCAAACATCGCCGTCAGCATCGTCGTTCCACTGACGGACAATGCCAGAACCTGCGCCCCATAGGGTTCAAGCAGAATATCCTGCATGGTGAAACCCATGGTGCCAAGACCGAGAGCCCACAGTAGTCGGCGGGCCTGAGGCAAAGTGATGAAGTCGCGCCACGCGCTACTGAATGTGGGACGCGCCAAGGCGTGAGCAGTAAGATCGGGCCTGCGTACTTCCTGCTTGAACATTGCGACGACATTGAGGAAGAGCGTGATGACTGCCGCACTCTGGATCACCTGAATCAAACGGACATATCCAAAGTCCTTCAACAGCGCAGCGAAGATCAGCGCACTGCCAATCATGCCGATCAACAACATCAGGTAGAGCAATGCTACGACACGGGGACGGGTTTCTTGTGACGCAAGGTCAGTGGCGAGCGCCAAACCTGCCGTTTGCGCAACATGCATGCCCAACCCAGTGAGTAAGAAAGCCGCCATTGTGGTAGCTGGACCCAAAAACGCAGGACCGGAGTGTGGCTCGGTCATCAGGATCAAGGCGAAGGGCAGAAAGGCGAGGCCACCAAACTGCATCATGGTGCCCGACCAGAGAAACGGAATGCGACGCCAGCCAAGGTAAGATCGGTGGTGGTCAGACCGGTATCCGATCAATGCGCGCGCAGGCGCCATTAAAAGAGGAATCGCCAACATTAACGCCACCCATGAAGCCGGCTGCCCTAGCTCCACCACCATGACGCGATTCAGTGTGCCCGTCAGTAAGACAATCGCCATACCGGTAGACAACTGGAACAGAGACAGCCGCAGCAGGCGGCCCAGTGACAGATCTGCCGACGCGGCATCAGCAAAGGGAAGCCAGCGGGGCCCGAAGCCCAAGAGGCGCGTCCCTGCAGCGCTGACAGACCGGTTCATCGTCGCGTCAACTCCATAGCGTGGGATTTGTAAAATCCGACATCAATCCGATGCGACCGACCAGCTACCCAGTCCTGGGTCAGGTCCGCTTCGTCCAGATGTCGCAAGAGACGACTAGGCGACACCGGTTCAATTGATGGCGC
>MDSZ01102790.1_pt1 | contig 10323 bp, 8 predicted proteins | sample 811201 | NCBI WGS metagenome assembly MDSZ01 (sample SAMN05326647, study PRJNA326480) | marine metagenome | isolation source: seawater | place: Indian Ocean: North | collected 2010 | reverse complement strand
CTTAATTTTAATATAAATAATTTTTCAAAATTTAGAGATAAAATTATATATTTAGTAATAGAAGATTTACCAACACATGTAAAATTTTTTAAAAAAGGATGGCACGAAAATCATTTAAGAGATCAATTTCAAAGAAATTCTTTGGAAAGAGGTTATAAAGATTTTTCAGACGAAGATCTTATAATGATATCTGATATAGATGAAATTCCTGATCCAAAGAAAATAAAAAATTTCAAAATTGAAAATAGATATGCTTGTTTTATGCAAAAAAATTTTCAATCTAAGATAAATTTATTAAATATCACAGATGGCCAATGGGCTGGTACAAAAATTTGTCAAAAAAAATATCTTAAATCTCCTCAATGGTTAAGAAACCTTAAAATTAAAAAGAGATCTTTTTTTAAATTTTTTAAAAAAGAGGTTCAAATAATTAATGATGGGGGATGGCATTTTAGTTTTTTAAAAGATCCAAAGTCAATTAGGAATAAGATAATCTCTTATTCTCATCAAGAATATAATACACAAGATTATACAAATATTAAAAAGATTGAGGAAAAAATATCCCTTGGCAAAGACTTATTTGAAAGAAATATTGTTTATAAAAAAATAAATATAGATAATTCCTTTCCTGATTATATTATAAATAATAAAGAAAAATTTAAAAATTGGATTATATGATTTGGTGCGCCGGATAGGAGTCGAACCCATAACCTCCGGAGCCGAAATCCGGCGCTCTATCCAGTTGAAGCTACCGGCGCTTTATAAGATAATTTAAATTAATTTATGAATAAAACAATTAAATTTTTAGTCAATAAGATAGATTCTGGTAGTAGAATTGATGTTTTTCTGGCAAACAAAATAAATGATTTTACTCGATCATATTTAAAAAGATTGATTGTAAAAAAAAAATTAAAAATAAACAATAAAGTAGTTAGTTATCCCTCAACTATAATTAAGACCAATGATATTATAAATCTAGAGATCTTTGAAAAACAGAAATATCAATTAATTCCAAAAAAAATAAATTTAGATATAATTTTCGAAGATAGAGATATTCTGGTAATTAATAAACCAAAGGGTATGGTCGTTCATCCCGGAGCAGGAAATTTTGAAAATACTTTAGTTAATGCTTTAATTTATAAATATAAAGATTTATCCAATATAAATGGCGACCTTAGACCTGGCATTGTTCATAGAATTGATAAGGATACTAGCGGTTTATTAGTTATTGCAAAAAATAATCTCTCTCATTCAGAGTTAGGAAAACAATTCAACAATCATAGTATTAAAAGAAAATATAAATGTCTTGCTTGGGGTATTCTTAGACCATTAAATGGACGTATAGAAACTTTTATAACTCGAAATAAAAAAAATCGGCAATTAATGATGGCAAGTGAGATTAAAGGCAAAAAAGCAATTACAAATTATAAAACAGTTAAAGTGTATAATATAAAAGATATACCAAAAGTAAGTCTAATTGAATGTGAATTAGAAACGGGTCGAACTCATCAAATAAGAGTTCATTTGAAATATAAAGGAACCTCGCTTCTTGGTGATAATCAATATGGCAAAAAAAATATCAAATTTAAAAAGATCAATAAATTTTTTTTAGAAAAATTGAATAATCTTAAGGGTCAGGCGCTACATGCTCAAACACTTGAATTTAATCATCCTACAAAAAAAAAGTGGGTCAGTTTTAAATCAAAAATATCTGAAGACTTCAAAAAAATGTTAAATTTGCTTGATAAACTTCATAGTTGAAAAAGTTAAAATAATATATAAATCTTAATTATGACCAGCAAAAATTCAATAACAAATCTACCAACACCGTCAGTGGGAGGCCTATCAATTTATCTCGCTCAAATAAAAAAATTTCCAATGTTGGATGCGGAAGAAGAATATATGCTAGCTAAAAATTGGAGAGAAAACGGAAATTTACAGTCAGCGCACAAACTAGTTACTAGCCATTTAAGATTAGTTGCAAAAATTGCAATGGGATATAGAGGTTACGGATTGCCTGTTAACGAATTGATTTCAGAGGGAAATCTGGGATTGATGCAAGCAGTAAAAAAATTTGATCCAGATAAAGGTTTTAGATTAGCAACTTATGCAATGTGGTGGATAAAAGCTGCTATTCAAGAATACGTTCTTAGATCTTGGAGTTTAGTAAAAATGGGGACAACTACAGCACAAAAGAAACTTTTTTTTAATTTAAAAAAGCTCAAAAATCAAATTGCGCCAGGTCAAGAAGGTGACTTAAGAGACGAACAAGTAAAAGAAATATCAAAAAGATTAGACGTTGACACTGAAGAAGTTGTTAATATGAACAGAAGAATGATGGGACAAGAAAAATCTCTTAATGATCCTATAAAAAGTGGTGAGTCAGATGAATGGCAAGATTGGTTAGTTGACGATAGTCTTGATCAAGAGTTAATTGTTTCTCAAAAGCAGGAATATGATGATAAAAAAGAATTGCTTCAAAGCGCAATGAATATTTTAAATGAGAGAGAAAAAGAGATAATTGTTGCAAGGAGATTAAGTGAAAATCCTCTTACTTTAGAGGACTTGAGTAAAAAATATAAAATTAGCAGAGAAAGGATTAGACAAATAGAAACAAAAGCTTTTGAAAAATTACAAAAATCTATGATTAATGCTAGTAAATCAAAAAATCTCCTACCTGCAAATTAATTTTTAAAAGGATCCTCAATCAGGATCGTGTCATCTCTCTCAGGGCTAGTGGAAATACTTGATACTTTTGCTCCAATAAAATCCTCTAAACCATAAATATATTTTTTTGCGTTTTCCGGTAAATCTTTTATATTTCTTATGCCTTGAGTATTTGTTTTCCAACCTTGAAAAGATCTATATATAGGTTTTATGTTAAACTGATCCTCTGAAGCTGCCGGTAAATAATCTAATTTTTTTCCGTTTAAATCATATTGGATACAGATTTTTATTTCATCTAACTCGTCTAAAACATCTAATTTTGTGAGAGCTATTCCGTTTATTCCCGAAATTTTAATAGTTTGTCTTACTAGAACGCCATCAAACCAACCACATCTTCTTTTTCGCGCTGTAACTGTACCAAATTCTTTTCCTCTTTTTCCAAGACTCTCCCCAATCTTATTTTTAAGCTCTGTTGGAAAAGGTCCGCTCCCAACTCTAGTTGTGTAAGCTTTTGTTATGCCTAAAACATACCCAATATTATCAGGTCCTAAACCGGCTCCCGTAGCTGCCATTGCGGGCACTGTATTGGAAGATGTGACATAAGGATAGGTGCCATGGTCAACATCTAAGAGTATTCCTTGAGCTCCTTCAAATAATATCTTTTTTCTATCCTTTTTAAACTCGCTTAATTTAAGCCAAACAGGTTTAGCATATTTTAGTATTTCTGGAGCAATTTTTAATAATCTTTTTTTTAATTCCTCTTTTTTAAAAATTTTTTTCTTTAAACCTTTTCTTATCGCATTATGATGTAATAAAACATTTTCCAATCTACTTTCCAGGTTACTCTCTGATCTTAAATCCATAACCCTTATTGATCTTCTGCCCACTTTATCTTCATAACAAGGTCCTATACCTCTTCTTGTTGTTCCAATTTTGCCTTTACCTGCAGTATCTTCTCTTATTTCATCCATTTCTTTATGGAAAGGCAAAATTAGAGATGCTGACTCAGAAATCATAAAATTTTCAGGGGTTACACTAATACCTTGTTTTTTAATATCTTTGATTTCATCTAGAAGAGCCCAAGGGTCAATTACTACACCATTGCCTAGAATAGAAATCTTACCTTTTCTAACAATTCCCGAGGGAAGCAATCTTAATTTGAAAACTTTTTTATCAATTACTAGAGTATGTCCAGCGTTATGACCCCCCTGAAAACGAACAACAATATCCGCTTCACTTGAGAGCCAATCAACAATTTTTCCTTTTCCCTCATCTCCCCACTGTGACCCTACAACTACAACATTTCTCATTATTTGAATTTGCTTTTGATTTTTATCGAGTTTAAATGATTAATCGGACCATGACCTTTACCATACTTCAGATTGGATCTAATTGCTTGGTTAACATATTTTATTCCTAACTCACAAGATTTCTTTATCGGTTTTCCACATGATAAAAATGTGGCTATTGCGCTAGATAATGTACAGCCTGTCCCATGAGTATTTTTTGTATTTATTTTTCTATTCTTAAAAACAACAGTTTCATGATTATTTAATAGGACATCATTTACGTATTTCGATGATCGATGCCCTCCTTTAATTAAAACGTTTTTAGCCCCGAAATTTAATAATATTTCAGCAGCTTTTTTCATTTCTTCTAAACTCCTAATTTTAATACTGCTCAAAACTTCTGCCTCAGGTATATTTGGAGTAATTAAGAAAACTTTATTTATCAATTTATTTTTTAAAGTATTTATTGCTGAGGGATTAATTAATTTTGCTCCTCCTTTAGCTATCATAACTGGGTCTAAGATAACTTTCTTAGAATTTATTCTTTTCAATGGCCTAAGAATTGATAAAATTACTTTAGAAGAATGTAGCATACCTATTTTTATTGCATCAGGTTTTATATCATTGCATGTAAACTCGATTTGTTTTTGAATTTCCTTAGGAGCTATAGGAACCACTGAGCTAACACCCAAGGTATTTTGAGAAGTTACCGCGGTTACTGCAGTCATGGCATAACTACCTAAAGAAGTAACTGTTTTAATATCTGCTTGAATGCCCGCTCCACCAGAGGAATCGGAACCTGCGATAATCAATATTTTAGATTTGGGTTTCAAATTATTTTATTGATCTTTTAATTAATTTTATACATTTAAAAATTAATTTTTTATCATGTGACTCTGCCATTATTCTGATCTTTGGTTCAGTTCCAGACTTTCTTACTAAAATTCTGCCTTTATTTTTCATAAACTTGTTTGCCTTTTTAATTGCATTTTTGCATTTTGGATTATTGATTATTTCTTTATCCTTGACAATAACATTTTCCAAAATTTGAGGTAAGGGTTTAAACACATTCAATAATTTACTAGCTTTTTTTCCTTTTCGTAAAGAGAATAAAACTTCTAAAGCAACTAACAAACCATCTCCAGTGGTGGCAAATTTCCCTAGTATAATATGGCCAGACTGCTCTCCACCTAAATTGTAATTAAATTTTTTCATTTTTTCTTTTACATATCTATCGCCAACTTTCGCTCTCGAAAACTTAATTCTCTCACTTTTTAAGAATTCCTCTAATCCAAAATTTGACATTAAGGTTCCAATCACTCCGCCTTTTAAAATTTTTTTGTACTTCCATCTTCGAGCTAGCATTGCGATTATTTGATCTCCATCTATGATTTTTCCCTTTTCATCACACATGATGATCCTGTCTGCATCTCCATCAAATGAAATTCCTATATGTGCTCTAAATTTCCTTACTGCTAATTTTATCTTAGATGGATAGGTTGAGCCACATTTATCATTAATATTCAAGCCATTAGGTTTCGTGCCTAAAGAAAAAACTTTAGCACCCAGTTCATTCAGTAATTTGGGTGCAGCTTTATAACTAGCTCCATTTGCACAATCTAAAACAATTCTTGTTCCCTTTAAATTAAAATTTTTTGGAAAGTTATTTTTTAATATATTTATGTACTTATCATTACCATCTTCAAGTCTTTTAACTCTTCCTAATAGTTTTGGATTAGTGAGTTGATTGGTGTTTTTGGCATCAATAAGTTTCTCAATTTTTTTTTCGATTTTATCAGATAATTTCATCCCATCTGGTCCAAAGAGTTTCAAACCATTATCATAATATGGATTATGAGAGGCAGTAATCATAATTCCCATATTCGCTTTCATTAACTTTGTTAACATAGCAAGCCCATTTGTAGGTAAAGGGCCTAGAGTATAAACATGCATACCTCCTGAAACTAAACCAGAAACAAGTGCAGGTTCTAAAGTATAACCAGAAAGTCTTGTATCTTTAGCGATAACTGCTATTTGCTTATTTTTTTTTTGATTTTTAAAATATGTTCCTGATGCTAGACCAAATTTAAAAAATTTTTCTCCAGTGATATTTCCTTTGTTTACGGTACCTCTAATACCGTCAGTACCAAAATATTTATTTTTCATTTATTAAATAATATTTTTTCAAAAACCAATATTCCTTGTTTAACTTCATTAACGTTGTGAACTCTAAAAATCTGAATTCCTTGCGATAATAAATATAATACTGAAGCAAGTGTTCCACCAATTCTTTCTTCACTATCATTTTTGCCCGATAATTGACTAATAAATTTTTTCCTGGAGGTTCCAATCATTACGGGCAGACCTAAGCTATGAAACAAAGATATGTTGGAAATTAAAGTCAAATTATGTTTCAAAGTTTTACCAAATCCTATGCCTGGATCTAAAATAATCTTTTTATCGTTAAATTTATTATTTATGCCCTTTTCAAAATAATCGTAAATATCCAATAAAACATTTTGATATGTAGGATTTATTTGCATTGTGTTAGGTGTTCCTTGCATATGATGAAAAACTTTTGAAATTTTCTCTTTTTTTAAAATCGACAATGACCTTTGATCATAATTAAAGCCAGAAACATCATTTATCAAATCTACACCATGTTTTATGCCTTGACGCATAACGTTAAATTTTCTTGTATCTAAAGAAAGACAAATATTTTTATATTTTTTTTTGAAGGTTTTTAAAACTCTATCTATCCGCTTCCATTCTGTTATTGGATCTATAGTCTTTGAACCTGGTCTAGTTGACTCTCCGCCTACATCTATAATATTTGCACCGGACCTTATCATTTTTTGTATATGATTAAATGGTTTATTTTTTTTATTAAATTTTCCTCCATCAGAAAAGCTGTCTGGTGTTAAATTTAGTATACCCATAATAGTTGGAGTATTAAAATTGATATTTTTGAGAAAATTTTTTCTTTTAGAGGAAATCTTTTTAAGGTCTTCCTTTACCTTCTTTTTCCTAGTTTTATCTAATCTTTTAATGTTATTAATATTAAATAATTTTTTTGTAATTGATTTTTTGTTTCTTTCAATTATTTCTATATCCTTAAAAGCGATATATTTATTTCCACATAAAGGAAGCGCTCTCTTTTTTGCTATTAAATTCTTAGCTTGTCTTCCATAATAAAAATTACACGCCCTAGTGTAATATTTAATCATGTAATTAAATCGCTGGTTTTGGCTTTAATCCTATTGAACCAAGGGCTGATGAAGTTTTGCCATCATCATTTTCATCCTCTTTAAATGATCTTGTAGGTTTGATGTCCCTTAATATTAAGTCTCTTATCTCATCCCCGGATAAAGTTTCATATATAAGTAATGCTTTGGCAATCTTATGTAGGTCGTCAATTTTTTCAGTAAGAATTTTTTTAGCTCTCTCATATCCTTTATCTACAATTTTTTTAACCTCGGCATCAATCTTTTTTGCTGTTTCCTCAGACATGTTTTGCTGTCTAGTAACTGACCTTCCTAAAAAAACTTCTTCCTCGTTTTCACCATATGCTATAGTTCCAAGTTCAATGCTCATACCATATTTGGTGACCATATTTTTTGCCATTTTAGTGACCATATCAATATCTGAAGAAGCTCCAGAGGTAACTTTGTCATGACCAAATATGATCTCCTCAGCTATCCTTCCACCCATTGCAACCGAAATATCAGCGTGCATTTTTTCTCTTGTTACAGACAATTGATCTCTCTCAGGCAGTCTCATTACCATACCTAAGGCTCTTCCCCTAGGAATAATAGTTGCTTTGTGAATTGGATCTGATGCTTTTTCATTCAGCGCAACTATAGCATGTCCGCCCTCATGGTAAGCAGTAAGTTTCTTCTCATCTTCGGACATGACCATTGATCTTCTTTCAGCTCCCATCATTACTTTATCCTTAGCTTCCTCTACGTCCGACATAGTAACTACTCTTTTATTTTTTCTTGCTGCAAGAAGAGCTGACTCATTTATCAAATTTGCTAAATCTGCTCCTGAAAAACCAGGTGTCCCTCTGGCTATCGTCCTTAACTTAACATCCGGACCAATATTAATTTTTTTGACATGCACTTTTAAAATTGCTTCCCTTCCAATTATATCTGGATTTCCTACCACTACTTGTCTATCAAACCTTCCTGGTCTTAACAATGCCGGGTCTAAAACATCTGGTCTGTTTGTGGCTGCAATTAAAATTATACCTTCGTTAGTATCAAATCCATCCATCTCAACTAATAACTGATTAAGTGTCTGCTCTCTTTCATCATTTCCACCACCTAAACCCGCTCCCCTGCTTCTACCTACAGCGTCAATCTCATCTATAAATATAATACAAGGTGAGTGTTTTTTACCTTGCTCAAACATATCCCTTACTCTTGATGCCCCAACACCCACAAACATCTCAACAAAATCAGAACCTGAAATTGAAAAAAATGGAACGTTAGCTTCCCCAGCTATAGCCTTTGCTAATAAGGTTTTTCCAGTTCCTGGCGGGCCAATTAGCAAAGCTCCTTTAGGTATTTTGCCACCAAGTCTGCTAAATTTTTTTGGATCTTTTAAAAATTCTACAATTTCCTCTACTTCTTCTTTTGCTTCTTCAACACCGGCAACGTCATTAAATGTGACTTTACCTTGAGCCTCATTTAATAGTTTAGCTTTTGATCTTCCAAATCCCATAGCGCCACCTTTACCACCTTGCATTTGCCTCATAAAAAATATCCAAACACCAATGAGTAAAAGCATCGGGAACCATGAAAGTAAAATCCCCAAAAGTGAAGGCATTTTATCTTCTAGCGGAGTTGCAACAATACTTACTCCATTAGAAGAAAGTTTATCTACTAATTCTGGATAATTAGGAGAATAAGTTTTGAAAGTTTCTCCATTAGCTAAAATACCAGAAATATTATTTCCTTGAATTTGTACCTCTACAACTCTACCTGCATTCACTTCACTCAAGAAACTTGAGAAAGGAAGAGAATTATTTTCTGACTTAATTTTATTAGGATCTTGAAACATGTTGAATAGACCCACTGATAGTAAGACTATTATGACCCACATTATTAAATTCTTTAAATTCATATCATTTAAGTAATCATTTATACTAAATTAACAAGTATATTTTAATTTAAAATAAGTTGTAAATAAGACAAAATATATCAATTATCTAAATAATTATAACTTTTACTCTTTTTTAAGGCATAATTTCTCATTTTTTACAATAAAAATGCACCCACCAAGTGTGGCTTTTTGAAAGGATTTTTTCTGTAAATTTTTAATCAGATTTAATACTTTTTTTGATCTTATATTATAGTAATTTTTCTTTAGCTTTTTTATGGCTTCATTCAAAATATTAATTTTAATTTCGGTATTAAATTTTTTAAATTTTTGAAAATCTATTTGTATTTTATTTTGTGATTTTTCTATTGTTTCTCTTAAAATTTTGCTGTGATACTCATCTAATGTATTTTTGCTTGAAGCTAAATTATTAATTGATTTAAAAATTTGGTCATAATCAATCCCGCTTAATTTTAAAGGTTTTTGAAGCTTTCTAACCTTTGATCTCAAATATTTATTGTCAGTATTTGAAGGGTCAACTACAAATTTTCCAAAAATTATCTTAGAAATTTTTACAAGCATCTTCTTTTTAATATCTAATAATGGTCTCATTAGTTTTATATTTTTATATAAATTGGTAATGGGTTTCATACCTGATAAACCTTTTAGTCCACTCCCTCTTGATAATCTTATAAAAAAAGTTTCTACTTGGTCCTCAAAATTATGAGCAGTCATTATAGTTTTAATTTTATTAGCTAAACAAAATCGACAAAGTAATCTATATCTAATTTCTCTGGCTTTTCCTTGAATATTCTTTTCAATTTTTTTATTATTTGATAAAATTTTTAGACTAATTTTATTTTTTTTTAACAGATTTTTAACAAAATTAGCCTCTTTTAAAGAATTTTTTCTGATGTTATGATTAACTAAAACGTAAATAAACTTTACTTTTTTTTCATAATTTAAAGCCTTTGTCAGCGCAGCTAATGCTAAACTGTCTGGGCCACCCGAAATAGCAACTAAATAAGATTTACTTTTAAAGTTGATTATCTTTTTTTTAAATTTTTGATAAACTGTTAAAAGTTCGTTATTGTTTTTAAAACCTTCTTTAAGAATTACACTTGAATTTTTTTTGCTCATATTGAGCTTTTTGTAACACAGACTTGCTTGCTTTTGGGTATTCTTTTTTTAGACCTGTAATCATCTTACAACCTTGATCTTTTTCTCCAAGTTGGACCATGGTAATACCAAGTTTTAGTAAATT
>MDSZ01248061.1_pt1 | contig 10324 bp, 10 predicted proteins | sample 811201 | NCBI WGS metagenome assembly MDSZ01 (sample SAMN05326647, study PRJNA326480) | marine metagenome | isolation source: seawater | place: Indian Ocean: North | collected 2010 | reverse complement strand
GCATTGCGACCGCTGCCACCAATCTCCAATTGAAAGCGGGAGATTGTATCCTGGTTCTGGAAGAACAGTTCCCGTCAAACTACTACGGATGGGCCGAGCTCGCCCAAACGAAAGGAGCAGACCTCATCACTGTCTCCAGGCCTGAGGGTGGGGAATGGACCCCCGCCATTCTCTCTCACTTGAACGAAGCTACAGCCGTCGTCGCCACTGCCGTCTGCCACTGGACAGACGGCAGTCTTATCGATGTGAAGAAGATCGGCCAGCGCTGCCGGGAGATGGGCGCAGCGCTGGTGATAGACGGGTCGCAGTCCATCGGAGTTATGCCCTTCTCGGTGGAAGAGGTTCAGCCGGACTTTGTTGTGACTGTCGGTTACAAATGGCTACTCGGTCCCTACAGCCTCGGCTTCATGTACGTAGCACCGAAGTATCGCGACGGAACACCCCTTGAGCACAACTGGATCGACCGGGCAGACAGTGAAGATTTCGCCGGTCTGGTTAACTACCGGAATGACTTCCAGCCGGGGGCCAGAAAGTTTGATATGGGCGAGCGCAGCAACTTCATCCTCATGCCCATGGTGGTGGCAGCGCTGGAGCAGATCCTGAAATGGGGCGTGCCTGAGATGGCCGCAACATTATCAGGCATGACGAAAATCATAAGTAACCGGGCCGAGGCCGTGGGACTGTCAGTGGCGCCGCAGCACCTCCGCTCAGGCCATCTCATGGGATTGCGCTCCGCGGAGGGTCTTCCCCCCGATCTTCTGGATCAGCTAGCGAAAGATAAGGTTTACGTCAGTGTCCGCGGAAACTCGGTGAGGGTCTCGCCGCATCTGTACAACACGAAGGAGGATATCAACAGGCTCTTTGAGGTGCTGGCAAAAGTGCCGTAGCTTGTCAAAAAAGAGCCGACGAAAAAAGCGGTCGATACTTGCGTGTGATTTCGTGCTCTTCACCAAGCAGACGGAAGATTCCAATCACCGCCTTGCGATGATAGCGCCGTCATTCCACCAGCAGCGGACAGGTCATGCAGTGGGCGCCGCCGTTGCCGGCAAACAGTTCATCCGCCGGAAATCTGTCCAGGATCCAGCCGCGCTTACCCATCTCACCGGCGATGCGTTCCGCCTTCTGAAATCCTATCGCTTTCTCCGCCCTCTGCGTCACCACCACATTGAGATGCCCTCCAAGACGTTCCTCTTCAGTGATAGGGATACAGTTGAAGCCGCGATCATCAAGAAATTCCTGAAACATGACAGATCTTGACTCCGATCTCCCTTTCTCAAAGAGCCGGCACGGGGCTGTTTCAAAAGCTTCCGTAAACAGGAGACAGAGCTTTTCGTCAAGAACCATAAAGAGGCCGTCGATATGGATGTTACCACGGGGCAGAGGCACTTCCAGAAAGTACCTCACCTCCCTCTCCAAAACTATGTCACGCAGTGTTCTTGTTCCCGCTTCGTTGGCGCGATCACAAAGAGAGGCAACAACTGTATCGTCCCCGATTATCGTTACACCGCCCCCTTCCAGATAGGCCGGTGGTTCAATCTCTCCCAGAAGCGGCACCCCAAGTTTCCTGAATGCGCGGCCCAACATCTCCTGATCTCCCCGCCTCCCTTTAAGATACGGTCCCATAAGGACAGCACCGCTGGAAAAGACGGCGGCGAGGTCTCGTGTATAAGTCATGTTGGGGCGGCGATCCATGTAAGCAAGAGTATCATCATCATGGGCAAGAATCTCCTGGAGGTCGAGCACCTCCACACCGTGGTCCTGAAATAATGAACGCATGGCGTCGTAATCGGCTGAGAACCGTTCACTATTCACCGGGCGCCGGAAATGGAACTCCTCAAGAGTCTCTTCGGTCACCCTCTCAAGTTCCGCGCCTGGGCGGTGCATAATCACACGCTTAAGTGTGCCGTACGCATTTGGGACACCAAACTTCGTCACGACCGCTTCCTTTCCAACCAGAGGTAGACGGGAACGCCGGTAGCGGCAAGAGCCAGTCCAATGGCCGTATCAACGGGGTTGTAAACAAAGGCGCCCACGAGAAATCCTGCAATCGTAACAACATAGATGAGAGGAATGATGGGATACCCCACCATTCTATGCCGGGCCGTGTCTGCGTCCCTCGGAAGCCGGAATATGGAAGCTACAAGTAGAATGTTGAAAAGCTGATTCGGTACAACAAAAAAATTGACAATACGGCTGAAGGACTGAAAGAAGACCAGGGCTGTAACGGCTGTGACGGCATTCAGCAGAATGGCGCCGAAGGGGACTTGAGTGTTAGAGGAAACTGCTCCGAGAAACCGAAACAGTCGTTTGAGTAAACCGCTTTCATCTGCACTTCGAGCGGTGTAATGACTGCCGGCAGCAAAGATGAGACGGGGGAAGGTCATCACCAAACCGCCTAAGGCACCCAGTATGGATATCATCATCAGGATCGTGATAAACTGGCCTCCTACATTGCCGAACGTCTTGCGGGCCACCGTCACTGCCGCCAGAGAATCGCTGCGTGCCATTTCATGAAGTGGTACAACCCGCAAGAATGCAAAGTTCGCCAGAAGATAGATGGCAATAATGAGCACCACGCCGGCAGTTAGACCAATAGGAAGATTACGCTGAGGATTCTTCACTTCACCCGCTGCGTGCACGATATCAATCCAGCCGTCATAGGTAAACAGCACCGCGGCGATGCCGAGACCCATAAGTCGGAAGAAACTCCACCACTCGTCACTATCATTTGCCAGTTTCACGGCGGTATCAGCAGGCTCGGTCGCTTCCGCGAAGATCAGGCTGCCGAATACCAGCGCCAGCAGTGCCATGAGTTTTATCGCTGTCAGCACTATCTGCGTCCGGCCGCCCCATTGCACACCCATAAGATTGATTACGGTGAAAACAACGACCGCCGCAACGCCCCACAATACGGGAGACAGAACTCCAGACAGTTCGGAAACAAACTTGCCAAACAGGATCGCCACCGCCGCAACCGATCCCGGCCCGGCCACCCAGACTGTTGACCACACCTTAACAAATCCGAAGAGTCCGCCAAATCCAGTGCGGATGATATGATAGTCAGCGCCAGACCGCGGCATTCGCGCCCCCAGCTCGCCCACAGTCAGGACGCCACAAAGTGTGATCAATCCACACAGCGCCCAGAAAAAATAGACCTGCCACACAGACTGGGCAACAGGAGCAAGCTCCTGAGGAGTATAAAAAATGCCCGAACCGAGCATATCGCCCGATACCACAGCCATGACAGCTACGAGTCCCAGTTGGCGCTTTAGATGGGAAGATGAGGAAGCTTGGGTCATGATACGGTTCCGCCGGAAGTCCAGTAGGTAGGCGGGAGCAGCGACTGCACTAGTCGCCAGTCACTCTCTCTTCAGAATTCTCCGGGTACCGCTGCGGGCCTTCTGTAGCAACTGTCTGAGGGAGATCTTGGGCTTCGGATTAAGAATGCCGTCAACGAGTGCCGCTTTCTCCTCAAGTGTCATCCCCGCCATGGCATAGACCGTCACATCCTCCACCTCCTCTACCCCCCAGTCAAAACCGTGAAGCAGTCCGATGAGGACTGACATCTCTGTCACTACCTTGATGATCAGTTCGTCGCCCTCCGTCAGATAGTCGGACGATGTCCAGCGGAACGTAAAGGCGGTTCGATCTTCATTGGACAGCCACCAGAGCACTACATTGGACATCACCCAGCCGGCGCCGTATCCCGCTACTGTTCCGATGGCGACAGGAAGCAGCCGTTTCTTAACGGGCGGATTTACTTTTCTCAGATCTACGCGCCGAAGTTCTTTGATTTCAGTGAGCGGCAAGAGCGTGTTGTTCCTAGCGGGAGAGTTGTGGTCTGTTGCCAGAAGATAGTTGCCGCGTAATTCTTCTAGAGATAGGTTCTCCAGTTCTTCATCTGAATTGAGCGTTATATGCCAATTCTGGCCAAACGCCAAGAAATGGAGCGACAGACATGCAAGCAAGAAATACCGTTTGAATTTCATCTCAAAACCGAGCTTTCGCGGTACGGCGTCAGATCACCCCTCACACTCAGGCAAACACCCTAAATGCGGCCGGCACTACCTCTACATCGAAAGGCGTTAACCCCTTCAATTCCCCGTCGAGATTCAAGATATCGTCTTCCTGTGGGATGAGAGAATATTCCTTCACCTGATGATACTCCACAATTGGATCGTCCACATGGGAGCCGTCGAACACTTTAGGGAAGAGTTTCAACAGCTTTCGGCGCGTGGCATCACGGACAACAACCAAGTCAATCAGACCGTCCTCAAGTTTAGCACGCGGCGCCATCCTCATTCCCTTCCCTGTGTGCTGAGTGTTGCAACCGAGGACAAAAATAAATTCGTCCTCCTGTTCCTCACCATCTAAAATCAGTTTTGTTCTGCGCCGCTTGAGGGAAAAGACGTGCATAAGCGTCGTGACGTTGTAGCGCTGTTCCCCAAGCCATCGTACCTTTTCAGCCGACACATTAATGTCCGTTACCATGCCCCAGCCGACAATATTAAAACAGTACACCACTTCCTGTCCCATAGTCACTTTCGCCACATCGATGGGGCGTGTATTTTTGCCGACGATACGATTCGCCGCCTCCACCGTATCGAGGCATTCCAGATCGTGCATAAATGAATTGCCCGTCCCCCCGGGGATGCAGCCGATGGGGATCGTCTGCTTGTCATCTCTTGTCAGCAGACCGTTTATGACTTCATGCAACGTGCCGTCACCGCCAACGAGGCAGAAGCCATCGCATCCGGACAGATCCATCTCGTTGATCATGTCTCCTGCATGGCCGGCGTATTCTGTCTCACGAATGTCGAGATCTACTTGCGCCGATTCAAAGACAGGCTTCACCTGCTGGAGGATTCCGAGGCCGCGTTTGGTTCCCCCTTGAGGGTTTACCGCCAGAATGAAACTTCCTGATGACATCTTATTGTTCCTCACAACGTCGCCGAAAACTTAGGGTAAAGAATTTAGAGCTCAAAATACTCAGAATGAGAAGACGGATACCTCTGCTTACCCTCCCCACTGAAGATCACAGAGGGGAAAAAATGCCACTGCGTCCCGAAAGGTTTTTCACCTCCAGTAGATCGATGGGATGATCAAGAAAAAATATTCATCGATTCCGGTACTCATCACGGAGTTTGATTACCTTATCGAACATGTTTTCAGGCACTATTTTACTCCGTATATACGGATAAATCTCCTTCACCGTTTTTTCCCAGACAACATAATCATCCTCACTAACCTCGTTTATCACCAGGCCGTAATCTTGCATAACCTCGATTGCCTTTTGATCAACTTCCCGGATATGTGAGCGTAACTCAACCGCTGTTTCCCGCGCACCCGAAAGTATGGATTCCCGCATCGGTTCAGAGATCTGCTCCCAGACGTTTTTTGAGATAATTGTTGCGCCCTGAAGGGGTGCCCAGCGTATCGATGCCATATACTTGGTGCTGGCAAACCACTGATTCCTCAATGCCAGAAGCGGTGTCGTATCAAACGCATTTATCATTCCTGTCTGCAGGGCGATCATAATATCTGTCGCCGCCAAGGGAACGGGCTGAAATCCCATTGATTTCCACAGGGTCACGTCTGTGGCTTCATCACCCCAGACGAACAGCTTCTGAGATTTCAGATCATCGGGGACTGAGATTGCTTCCTGACTGAAAAATCGAACCCAGCCCGCTTCACCCCAATGCAGCAATATAAACCCTTTTTCCTCCAGCTGGCGGCTCAGTTCATCCGCAAGCTGTTCACGAACGTAATCCATCTCTTCGTAGGAATTGTAAAGAAGGGGAACATGTGTCAGGGCAGAAAAACCGGGTTCTATCAAGCTCAGTCCTGCGGTGCTGATAGTAGCAGCATTCAACTGTCTAATCCGCATCTTTCGCACCACAGCAGATTCGTCCCCGGCCACACCGTTGGGATAGACAGTCAGCTTCACTTCTCCATCCGACTCTTCCCACCACTTCTGACCCATCTCCTGCAGGATCAGATGCCAGGGGGAGCCGTTAGGAGCCAGAGTAGCTAGTTTGATCTTGACGCTCTGCGGCTTCCCCGCTGTGAGTGGGGAGACCGTGAGAATCGAAGCTCCGAGAAAAACGAGTATTGTCCGCAGACCCTTGACTACCATAAGGGTAGCAAAGTTAATGCGGCTACCGCTCAATAGAAACTAAAGTTCAGTTCTGCAGAAACAGTGCCTTATCGAGACTGGCGAAGAACTGCTGGAAGAATTCGGGGTCTTGCACAGGCCCGGCTCCCACCACGCGCCCACCTTCCAGACGTTCCCCCTGCGCACTCACCCGTAGTCTACTCTCCCCACCGCTGATGGATTCAACGTTGACGGTCACTTTGTACTGATATACTGTCTCTTCCCACCCGTCACGGTCATCATGAATATAGATGTGTTCAGAATCATCGCCTCTGCCGGAGGATTTATCGGAGCCACCACGACCAGAGAATAACAACGCGATCCCTCCGATAATTGCAAGAATGATGCCCACTCCCAGCACTTTCTGCCACGTCGGAATGTTTGACACGATGCGATCTTCCTGTGTGATATCGCCCTGCTCTATTTCAGTATGCCTGCTGGCCACGATCACTCCCACGTCACTGTTGAGCATATCGATTGTAAAGTGAAGATCCTGAAGAACATTGATTGAAGCTTTAACTACGCGGTCAGAATGTGCCGCAAGAATTCTCGTTTCCATGGCACGCGCTTCTGTCACCGGTACCAGCGTCGGAGGCGCACAGCCGGAAATAATGGCGATCAGGTACAACCGTAGAACGGTGCTTGCTCCACGCATCCAGACATTTCTCGGGTTGCTCAGGCTTATCACTTAGAACTCAGTAGCGTGGTATGTATAATCTTCCACGCGGCCGCTATCATCGAAAGTGATGAGGACCGTAAGTGTCCGCTGGGTGGACTCGCTGGACGTCCAGAAGAAGAACCATCTGGCGGCTGACTCTTTGGATACCTTGTCGTAAGTCCACACTTGTTTGCTGTCACTATTCTTCGAAATGATGTTAGGCGATCCCAAGGCGGCCTGCACATCCGCCTGCGCCATCCCCACATGGATCTTGTCCTGTACAACTCCGAGTGTCAGTCTATCAGCACCGGACGGCGCGGCACAGCCGGACAAAAATATCATAAATGACAGAAAGAGTGCTCTAAACATCTTCATCGGCTTCTCCTCTCCTTGGCTGCAGAACGGATAACTTCTCCTCTTACTCTACTGACTCGTTTTTGTTTCACTCAATAGATGTTCGCTCTGGCACCCCTTTTGCAGAGGTTACCTGCGCCTTGTAGTACTTCAACCCGAAAGGCGAGTAGACTAATAAAAGATGGAGCAACCCTGCTACTTCCAATCCCACGATATACCACGGCCACTGGCCAATGATGAACGGGTTGTTGGCTACGGGCGGCTGACACAGGTACATGTAGTTGGCGTCCAAAAACCAGTTGGCAATTCCTATGATCATCAGTACCGGCTGTGTCAAGAGTACTATGCGCCACCAGGAACCACACCGGGGTTTCATGCCGCAGATGAGCGTAAGAAAGAGGGCCGAAGCCAATATGCCGCCGTGGGAGAAGAAGTATTCATAGTGCAATAGACCGTCTCTGCCGCTGGTAAACTCAGGCGTGAGCAACGCGTGGAAAGCCCCTGGAAACCCCCAGTAATAGAGGAGCTCATAACCCCACTGATTGCGCCACAGAAGTACCAATCCGGACAGAAGTGATGAAAAGCCGCACATGTGGAGCGGTAAATTCGACTGGACATTCCAGTGACCAAGCCACATGAGATAGGGATGATAAAGCACCCACCTAGCTAACAGGATGATGCCGAGTGCCCGACCGAACCGCTCCCGCGTTTCCAGCGACAGTCGCTTTCCCATAACGATGACCGCGGCGATGGCAGCCACGGTAACACCATTGCTCCACCACCAGGGATCACTGAAAATTGGGATGGTCTCGTGAGGGGTCACCGACTTGGAATTTAGTGCATGTATATAACAGGCGGTAGAAATACCTTGCCTTCACAAACTGGCTCAGCTTTTAGCTGACTTTTTCCGCAGTAGTCAAATTAGTTGTTGGGTGTCTTTTTTACTTGTAATAGATAAAGTTTTTATACTTAATATATCATTTATCGATGAAATAAGTATTAATCCCAATAATTAAGAGAGGAAAAACCATGAAAAATTTATTACTAGCAATATTTTTATTCTCGATGCTTTTCACTGCCGGATGTGAAGATGATGCATCTTCAATTGAGGTGCCAACTGCAAGATTCACCTACGCAGTAGATGAAGATAGTGGGTTAATGGTTACATTTACTAATGCCTCATTAAATGCCGATACATATAGTTGGGGTTTTGGCGATGGCGAATCATCAACAGAAACGAGCCCAAGCCATACATATGCAGCCGATGGGACTTATGATGTAACATTGACTGCAACAAATTCTGGCGGCTCTGATGCTGTTACAGAATCACTCGAACTAACAGGTGTCTTAACCCTCGCACATCTTAATGATACCTGGAAAGTAGCTCCCGAAGCTGGTGCATTAGCTGTAGGACCAAGCCAAGGAGATGGAAGTTGGTGGTCAATATCGGAAGCTGATCTTACAACAAGATCTTGTTTCATGGATGATAAATATACTTTGAACGCCGATGGTTCATTCTCTATTGTAATGGATGGTGAAACTTGGTTAGAACCTTGGCAAAACGATGCTGAAGCAGAAATATGTGGCGCACCCGTTGCTCCTCATGATGGATCAGGTTCATACACCTATGAAGCAACTGAAACAACCTTAACTTTATCTGGCGAAGGCGCCTTTATGGGTTTACCAAAAGCCAATAACGCAGGCGAACTTCCTAATGTAGATCTTCCTACATCAATCACCTATACGATTACAGAGTTTGTCAGAGACGGTGCTGGCAAAAGACTTGTATTAGATATTGAATGTGGCACTGGTGTTTGGTGGCGTTTTACGTTTGTTTCACAATAAATAAAGCCCTTCAGATAATATTAGGTGGCAGTCATAACTGTCACCTAATATTATCGCACCCATTCTTGAAATATCATTCTTGATATTTTCCACATTATAAAACAGAAGCAAAAGGTAATTAATAATTAACTTTAGCTATGAAATTTCTAAGGATATTCACAATCCTATCCATTGTATTTATTCTTAATTCATGTAATTCAGATGATGAGAAGAAGTTGCCTAGTATTTCTATTGAAAGCATCCAAGTAGAAGAAGGAAACACTACCAATTATCTTGAGGTGATGTTGACCTTAACAAATTCTGTTGATTATGATCTATCCGTTGATGTGCGTACTGTAGATGGTACGGCTATTAAGGGGGAAGATTATACTGATTTATATGAAGTAATTATCTTTTATGCTGGACAAGAACAGGCCTCATTTAATATTGAAATTCTCGGTGATGATATTCCTGAGGATAATGAAATATTTTCAATCAGGCTTGAAAATCCACACAATGTAAATATAGTTAATAGTACTGCTACAGTTGCTCTCATTAATGATGATGAACATGTTTTCCGTATTCCGGAAATAGGATACTCCACACCTGACTCATACGACGGGATGACCATGATTTGGAGGGATGAGTTTGATGGACCAGAATTAAATAGTAATAACTGGACATTTGAGATTGGCACCGGAAACGGGGGTTGGGGAAATAACGAACTACAATATTATCAAGAAGATAATACTAGTATAATTGATGGTAACCTTGTTATTGAAGCAAGAAGACAAACATTAGAAAATAGTAATTATACTTCTTCCCGATTAATTACAAGAGGGAAGCAATCTTTTCAATACGGTCGTGTGGATATTCGTGCAGTTATGCCGGAAGGACAAGGCGTGTGGCCTGCGCTATGGATGCTGGGAAGTAATCATTCGCAAGTTGGTTGGCCTACCTGTGGTGAAATTGATATTATGGAAATGATAGGTGGTGAAGAAAGAGATAATATTGTTCACGGTACAGCACATTGGAATCAAGGCGGGCTTGTCTCATATGGACAATCAATGACAAACCAATCTGGAAAACTAAGCGAAGAATATCATGTTTATTCAATTATATGGGATGAACAAAGTATTCGCTGGTTTTTTGATGATATCAATTACAATACGATTGATATAACGCCAGAAGCTTTAAGTGCATTTCATGATGATTTCTTTTTTATAATGAATATTGCAGTGGGTGGAAATTGGCCGGGAAGCCCAGATAATACCACCTTATTCCCCCAATGGATGATTGTCGATTATATCCGCGTGTTTCAATAAATTTATTAT
>MDSZ01133784.1_pt1 | contig 10324 bp, 4 predicted proteins | sample 811201 | NCBI WGS metagenome assembly MDSZ01 (sample SAMN05326647, study PRJNA326480) | marine metagenome | isolation source: seawater | place: Indian Ocean: North | collected 2010 | reverse complement strand
TATCCTTTCTGGAAATTAAGTGTAGCACTTAGACCATTTGCTGCTTCAGTATATTTGGCAAGAATTACATCAGGATTGTAAGCATCCAAAAGACTGCTGTTGGGTCTATTATTACCAACAACCCAAATATCATTGCCATCAACATAAAGTTTTTGAAATTCTGTGTAGTAAGTTCCATCTGTACTTTCTAATGTTTTCTCCCATTCTTTAACACCTGTTGCAGAAAGTTTTGCAACAAAACCAACTTTATTATTAGTTGCGTCTTGAGTGATACCACAAATATAAACTTCCTTATCGGTGTTAACAAATACATCGTTAACTTTTACATAATTTTGATTCTCAATCTTAGAAACATAATAATCTGCCTTTTTAAAGATTTGAGGATGTGAAAGAATAACACGAGGATTCTGCGTGTATCCAGATCCAGAGTTTAAGATATTAACTCTATCGATAGATCCAACACTTGTTACAACTGCTTGTAAGTGACCAGACGTACCTGCACCATCTCTAGAAACAATAGTAATCTCTGGAGGAATATCAGTATTATATCCAGATCCAGTTGTGTTAATTAAAATCTCTTCAATACCTTTAAATTGACGAACAACAAATGTCTTATTAGTGTTGTTCATAATTGGTGTATAGTCAATAAAGACTGTATCACCTTGAACTAGGTTATGTGGATTTTTACTCTTTAATACACCAAAGTTGTCGCCATTGATATTTTCAAAACCATATGATAAAACTTCTTCACCAACAATTCTTGAAATACGAGCAGACACACCAGTTCCATCAGTCCCAGTATTATCAAAAATGAGACGGTCATCAACCTGATAAGAAATGCCTGGGTTTTCAATAGTAAATCCAGTTACAGAAGCATCTTCAAACTTAGTAATAGTTTCAACTTCAATATCAACCTTAGAATCAAGTTTGACTTTAGGGAAATAATCAAAGAGTTGTAAAGGTGATTCTTCAAAGATTTGATCAGGATCATCAATCTCTGCTTGATCGATCACACCGCTTCTATCCTCGTCTTCTACCTCGAATAGGAGTAATTGACCATCTTCGGTAGTTAGAGCGTTTGTAGAGGCATTTGGTGCCCTCTCAACGTCAATATCAACGTTCTCATAAGGATCACGATATCTAACAACACCAGAAGGAATATTCTGCTGTGTTGCATTTGCATCCAAGTTCCAACTATCAACAACAGAGTTAAAACTAGGACCAAGAATATATGGGAAAAGTGGATTACCATTTTCTGTAGTATCAATGGTAACGAAGTAACAATATCTACCTGTAGGATACTCAGGTGTCTTACAGAAACGACCATTGTACTGATCAAGATCACCTAAACTGAAGATGTATTCATAGTCTTCAACAAATTTACCTGCTGCTTCTTCATTAAGAAGAGGACCTGCAGTTCTTACAGGATATGGATTAGTAATTGTATCAAATACAAGATTTGGTTTTAATCGATATGAAGTATTAAGTCTTGCAATAGAAGAGTTTTGATCAGTAGGATCAGAGTATCCATAAGGACCGTAAATTGGGTTACCGTCAAATGCCCATCCAATAATAGGAGAGTGAACTAATTGATCTTCCTGTTCTTTAATTTGTTGTTGTGTATTTTTAAATAAGTTATCACCAAGAATGTATCTTAAAGTTTGAGGGTTAGATGGGTGAGCATATTCACCACCATACTGATTATTATATCCTTCAAACACTCCACCCTTAGCAGCATCTAAAGTAGATGTTTCTTGTAAGTTATAAGTCCACTCAAATACGTTAGCAGTAAACTTAGCATCTTGACCGACTGATGTCAAATTGATAATTGTTGTGCCCTGTGTATATCCAATACCTCTGTTGATAATTGTAATACCAGTAACTCTACCAGCATTTTCACCATCAACATCAATAGTTGCTCTTGCAACAGCACCAAAACCATCACCTTGAATTGAAATTGTAGGTGCAGTGGTATATCCAGAACCTGCAGAGATAATAGCAATAGAGATAATACGACCATTCTGTACGATCGCTTGTGCTACAGCACCAGAACCAGAACTCAGAACAACACTAGGTTTAGATGTATAAGAAGCACCACCAGATGTTACCGCAATAGATTGAATAGGACCTCTAACGTTTGCTGTGCCTGTTGCACCAGCTCCTCCACCACCAACAATAGAGATAGTAGGTTGAGAAGTATATCCTGTTCCACCATCATTGATTAGAATTCTAGATACGACACCTTTAGTGATGATAGCAGTCGCAGCAGCACCAGAACCGCCTCCACCAACGATAGAAACTAGAGGAGAAGATGTATACCCAGAACCTCCGTTTGTGACTGTGATTTCAGAGATAGAACCGTTAACAACAACTGATGCAGATGCTCCAGTTCCACTACCACCAGAGATAGTGATATTTGGAGGAGATGCAGCATCATATCCAGAACCTGCATTTGTAATATCAATCGAAGTTACAGCACCAAATGTTTTCTTGATACTAGACTTGTAAGACCAAATTGATACACCATTTACCCAAGTTCCAATCGGACCAGGATTGATACTATTCTTTGTGGAAATAGTAACAGGAGTAAGTGGGAATCTATTTAATTTACGTTGGTTGCCAGGTAGAAGAGCAGAACCAGGAAAAGGTCCGATCTTGTAGTTGGGAATACCTGTAGAAGCGACGTAAACGTATTCTGTATTAAAGAAAGAGTTTTGAACGTTTGTTGTATATGGTCCGATAGCGTTCAATACAGGAGTGCTATCAGATTTACCTTTATTCAAGTCAACAGATACAAGAATATTACCTTGAGGAACAACTGTTGCAGGTTGAGGTAATTGATACTGGAATACAGTAGTACTATCTCTAGATGTTACTTCAAACGTGCCATTGAAGAGAATCGGGTTGGCACCGTAAATTGTAACCTGATCACCAACTAAAAGACCGTGTGGGTTTGAGCAAGTAACAGTTGCTGACTGATCATTAACACCACCATATGTAATGCTAGTGACTTCAATCAGTTTCTTAACGTTATACAACCAAGTTGTCAACTCAGGAGCAGTACCTGTGCCACCTAACTTAGAAACAGTTAATTTGTCGCCAGGTAAGTAATAAGATCCTGTATCTGTAAGAGTTGTTTGTTGAGCATCAACAATACCAACAACATTTAAAACAACCTCTTGAGGAGTTCCTCTATTAATGAAAACTTGGAAATTAGATGCCACTTCTGTAGCAGAATCCCAATCTTCTACAATATTGTTTACAGAACGAGTACACTCAATAAACTGGTTAAGTGACTTCTCTTTATACTGAACAACTTCAGTTCCACCAATAATAAACTCACCGTTTCTTTCTGGCCAACCAATAGTAGAGTCAACTGTAATAATAGACTCTGTTGTATCAAGAGGTTCTGCTAATTTTGTTTTATAAGGAACAACAAATGTTCCATTAATAGTTTCCTCTGATAAGACCAATTCAAAGATCTCTACATCAGATGTTTTGATTGAAATATAGTTTTCAACCAATGCACTCGCTGCTTTAATATTTGTATCTGCAATATCTGCTTCTTGTGTTAAAAGACCATCTCTGATGTCAGTGGGATTACCACTAACCAAAGTTGCACGCAAAATAGTGTCAATAGACCAAGTTGCTGCAGATGGTTTGATAATTTGATCTTTAGGATAGGTAATACTTACCTGTTCACCATAAAGTAACTTAAATAGGTAACTAATACTGAAAGAGGTTCCCTTTGCAGTATAGAAATCTTTAATTGTCTTAATTGCTGTTCTAACGTCAATTTTCTTATAATCTAGTTCTGGAACATCAGGTAAAAACTGTTCTGTATATTTGTCTAATAATCTTTTGACAAAAAGTGCATCAAGACATTTTACAGGTGCATCGATAGCACCAGTTGCTGCAACAGTGTTATTTGTGAATACTGCATTACCATCTTCTGTATAATTGGTAATACCACTCGCTGCTCTAGCACATCCAACAAATTTTGCCTTACTATATCCTTTACCTTTCTGATTTACTGTAAAACCAGTAACTTCATTCAAACCAATCTCAGCAGATGCTCTTGCCTCTGGAGGACTTTGAATTACAACTTTAGGAGGTGAAGTTTGACTGTATCCAGTACCAAAAGCAGTTACGTTAATATCAGTAATTTGACCATTGAAAATAGCAGCAGTTGCAGTAGCACCACTACCACCAATATAAACTCCTTGATCGTTTACTCTATTATCTACGATATAAACAGAAGGAATATCATCAAATCCACTACCACCATTTAAAAGTTCAATTCCAATGACTCTACCATCATTATCTACCGTTGTTTCAAGAACTTGAGCACCAACAGGATCTACAACAGCGATTCTAGGAGTAGTTTCATATCCTTGACCTGCATTAGCAATAGTAATGCTAGTAATTTCACCATTAGTTAAAACTGGAATTAATGTTGCTTTAATTCCATTGACTCCTGTGGGTTCATCAATGTAAATGCTAGGAACTGTAGTATATCCAAAACCTGTATTGGTAATAGGAACAGTACCTGATACCTGACCATTTACAATGGGACATGTGCCCAGTTCAGCACCGCCTGGTTGCTTAAAAGTGATCCTAGGGGTAAATGTATACCCAGAACCAGAAGTAAGCACCTCTAGACCCGATACAGCACCGTTAGAGACGGTTGCTTTCAATACTGCTGCTGTAGAACCTGGTTTAGTAGGAGTCTGAACTTGAACAACAGGAGGATTAGTTTCACTATAACCTTTACCACCATCAATTAGTGATAAACTCTTAATACCATTAACTAAACTACTAATAGAAGCACCACTACCTTCATCAGAGTTTACTGATACCTGAGGGGGATATTCAAATCTATAATTACTACCATTTGCATTTATTGAAACGCTAGTTAACTCACCTGCATTATTAACGCGAGAATAACCAACAGCACCAGAACCGAATGAAGGAATAGGTGCTTCAATAGAGTATAAGGAAAGAAAACGACCATTTAAAGGTGCAGTTAAGAAAATAAACTGATCCCCATCAAGGAAGAAGTCAACTTTAGGAACTAAAAGGCGATTATCGTAAACTGCAAGAACATATTCGTCAGCGACTGGTTCATATCTTACTCCATTTCTAGTCATGGTAAATTGTGTTTTACCACCACCAAATGCTGTCGATAAATTATCAATACCTACGATTGTATTTTCTACGAAACCACTTAAGTAAGTAATAAAGGTAGAAGACGCATCATCTGCAGGAACTCTTGCTCTAGGTGCAGTAGTAAACGTAATTTGTGTTCCACTAACGGTATAGTCAATACCTGGTACTAAAACTTCACCATAAGTTGAAACAATAAGGTGTTGTGCAGAGGGTGCTGCAACAGGACTATCTTGAGACGTTAAATTAAAAATCTGTGTTGTTCCATCGAACGAAGTAAGAGGACTTGCAAGGTTTGTCCACTTTAGTTTTACCTGTTCATATGAAATACCAGGACTCAATGCAATGTTTGGTGCATGAGTAGTTTTTTCGTAATATATTACCTCATTACCAATTAAAACCGTTCCATCATTCTCTAAAAACTGATCAACACTTTCTACAACAATCTCATCTGCAGCAGTCGAAAAAGATTCAACTACTTTTGTAGCACCATCTAAGATATCGATATTCAGTTTATCAATATCAAGATATTGCAGAAATTCATTAAGAATATTCTGCCCTAAACCTGTCTTCTCTTGAGAACGGTAGTAATATTCAATAAATTTATTGAATAATGGATACTCGTTCTCAATAAAATCAGGAGTCTGGGTTACAATCGACTGAGAGACCTTATTGATATTCATCTACACTTAGAAACAAGATGTGTCGGTTAAATTACCAGCGTTACCAATGTCTTCTACAGTTAATGTTGTAGGAGTAGTATTGAATACCGCAGGTGTCAAACTATTTAGTGGGATAGTGGCAGGTGGTGTTGAACCAAGTGGGACAACTGTGACTTCTGGATCAATAACGTTAATAATTGTGCCTGGTGTTGAAGCAGGTACAGTTGCAACGTTTGAAGGAATAAACAGAACAGGAATTGCCAAATCTGCAGGAAGTAATGAACCATCCGTTACAGAACCAGCACCTGTTGTAGAATCACTAATATTAACTCCTGATGTAGGAATATTTACACCAGCACCGATAATATTTACAGGACCAAAGCAAATTTCACCAGTGGAGTAATTTACTGTGCCTGCAGTCTGATTAGTGTATACCTTCTTATTACCAGTATTATAGAATACTCTTAAGTTACCAAATCCATCATCTTCAAACTGCTGATCTACACCAGGTCTATCTGCAGTTCTAAATGTTCCTGATAACAGAATTGGTTCCTTTTTACAAGTTCCATCAGTGTTACTAGGATTACTATCATATAATTCACCACCAGTAGCAATACAATAAGTATTGGTTTGGTTTGTTACAGGTCTAATGTATCTTAAGAGAGAAAGTTGCAGTGAAACGTCAGTGATACTGGAATCTGAGAGTTGAACTGCCTTTTCAAAGTCTCCAGATCTAAATGTGGAGTTGAAGTTGTTGATTTGAGTTTGTGATGCCCAATCTTTGATACCATTTGCAATATTAGTCTTAATATCTGAAGTATTTGATGCAGTAGCAGTATTGTACTGTGCAAAGACTTTTAGATAGATGTAAATGTCCTCAGGATCGATAATTACAGGATCAATCGATGCCATTGCGTATTTTCTTAAATCTGCAGCAATAGTTTTCTTTGTTGCATCATTTAGAAGAGATCCTGTCTTAGTTTTGATAGCAATATAGACTTTTCCGTATACAGGAGGATTTAAAGTGTCTCCACCATATGCAACTACAGAATCAGCGTTAGAATAAACTCGTTTTGTAATTAAAGCATAGTCTTGTGCTGTAACTGCACGATATTGAGCAGAATAGTATCTTGGTGCGTTATATTTGATAGATTCTACACTTTCTGCAGCAGATCCTAATTGTGAACGATCTTTTGTTTCTGTAAGGATATTAGATTGTGAATAATTGACACCATTTGAGTCAACTACGTTTCCTATAAAAGAAAATGCACTAATTTCGTTCGCTTCTGTACCTGCACATACCAAATATTCTAATTGAACGATTTCACCATCATTAAGTGCTCTACCTGCAGTGTTATCACCAAACTTAACCTCATAACGCATGTCTTCACCTTCAGAAATGAAGTATGCACGAGTTGTTGCAGTCAAATCAGTAATTGTATCTACACGACTGTATAAGTCTGATGCTGTAGATGATTCATTAGGTCTTACACGAACTGTTAGGGTTGCAATGTCCGCATCTTCAGAAGGAATCTTATAAACCTGTCTCGCAAAGGTGTTTACAGTGTATGAGAAGTTTACGATACTACCTTCTTGAATCATTACATTGTCAAACACAGCAATACCAGTTGTAGTATCGACCGTAGTAGTAACAGACTCAAGAATATTGAAAATATAGTTTCCACCACTTGCAACTGCACCTTTACTAAGGGTCAAACTTGTAGGAAACTGCCCATTCGCAGCAGTTGTCTGTACAGTAATTTTTATACACGCTTTTGCAGAAACAATAGAGCGTGGAACGTAATTTAGAAGTTTTGCAATATTAACAATGTTATCTCTAATAGTTGCCGATGGCAAAAATGCCTCATTCATCGACATATTAGCATTAAACGCACTATAGTAACTATTGTACGCTAAAGTGTCAATCAGATAAGAAAGTGATGACCCTTCAAAATCGTAATCAGTAAATTCAGACCTTGTTCTAAGGTATGATTTAATCGAAGCTTTAATATCCTCGAAATTTAATGCTGTTAGGTTATTTGGTTGCATTATTCTGGTCTCTTAAGAACGAACTCAATGGTTTCTACAGTAGGTAGACCAACGATTGTGTATTCAATGAATACCTCTAATTGATTCTTCCCATAATCGGTGCGAACATTTACAGTCGATAATACAACTCTAGGTTCATATTGTTCAATGGTATTTATTACCTCTTCCTTAACGGAATCAGAGGTAAATTGATCAAGAGGTTCAAATAAGAGTTCGGAAATACGAGATCCGATATTTGGTGAAAATGGTTTTTCGCCAGGAGTGGTCAAAACTAAATTTCTGATTGACTGTTTTATAGCATTATCATTTATAACAGAGGCAACATCTTTAGTATTAGGATTTACACGAAAATTCATCCCAACGTCCTTAAACGATCGAGGTTTCTTAAAAGAAGTGCCAGTTACGGGTTTTAATGCCATTTGTACAGGGAATGTCCTGTACTATTTATCGTCCTTGACCACGATATCTCTTTTTTGCTTTATTTCTCGAAGTTGCACTATATTTTGTGTGTGCTCCACGTCCTTGACGTGTCTTTTTTGGTGTCGAATCAACTCCTCCACTCATAAAAGTTCTATTTTTAGTTGCCATAATTAAACTCCAATAAAAACATTAGGTGAACACCCTGTTACAACGGAAGTACATGGAAATGCGGGTGTCTGATCTCCAAGTGGGTCTCCGAACCTTCCAGCACGACGACCATTAATCCAAACAGTCATACTTGTAGCCATAAGTTTCCTCGAATGACCAACTGCAGGTTCTCTACCACCTGCAACTCCTATTGTACACCACCAGGCAGGTGTTGCCCTTGTGGTAAGACATTTAAACCCAACAGACGTTGTTGAGTGCATGGTGGGTGTAGGATGCGGTGTCAGAATGTCTTGATCAATGATTGGTAACTGACCATTGATAATAACAGTCCGTAAATACGGTCCCGCAGGTAGTTGCGGATGCGGTGGCCAAATTGTAGTTGCATTCATCGCTTGCACGGGTCTTGGAACTACAGTAGGACTAAGAGATGGATGTGGACAGTTAGGTAATACACCTCCACCTAGACCAGGATGGTGTGATGAACCAGTTCCTACCCCGTGTCCGCTATCTGTCCCCATGTATAGTGCTGCACCTGGCATTTTAAGTTATGTTGAATGGATTTCCGTACGCTGCTCCCGCGTTTGCTGCTTGAGTTGCTGCAGAAGATAAATCATGGAACATCCTGATACTTCCGCTTGCACTCCATGCTTGACATCCTGGTCCTAAAAGACCTGACATTGTGAATGATGTATTTACAGTTCCACCAGAACCATCACTAGATGATCCACCAGTTGATCCTGTAGGAGGATTACATGTAAAGTGTGAACTTCCCGCATTTACGGGAGACATAGACAATGTAACAGAAAGAGAAGTCTCTTTTGCTTGATCTGCACGGTATTGCGTCATAAAGTATTTAGTGCCTGATGAAGCTGCGGGTAATTCAGTAAAAGAACCTTGAACAGTCTCTACAAGACTCTCTTTATGGTTTGACAACTCTGGAACACTTGTTTGAGTGATGTCATCAATCGATTGTGAACGTTCTAAAGTAGTTCTTTCAAGTTCCTCTCTCAAAACTTCCTTCATTTCGTTACTAATATTAGTATCATCGTCTAAAAAGTTCAAATTATACTTCGGAGAGACAATATCACGCAGTTCATCGGTTACTCCTTTGGAATATTTCCTCTGTGGGAGTACTGTAGTGCGTCTTCTATCGTTATCTAACTTAATTTCAACAGTTGGTTCACGACTTTCGTTGTTAGTTGTCTTCAACATTTGATTATATGAGTCAGAAAGTGCTTTTATAGCGTCTTGAGTCATTCTAGGAGCGTCAGAATTGTCAAAACTTGCTATTCTTTCGTTATTTTCGTTAATTACCTTCTCAATTTGCTCTGGAGTGAACCCTAATTCGAGTAATCTGTTGTAAGTAGTCGGATCAAACGCTGACATGAACCCAACATCGACTTTTTCAAACTCTGGAGAGGGAAAAGATGACATTAATTCTTCATTATCGCGATCAAAATTAGGATCGAACGCATCATTTGTAAAAGTTTCGACTTTTTTCTTGTAATTATTGCGAATCCAGACCTTTGGAGGATTATTTTCGTCATATCCGCTACCTCCGCGTGTAATTTCTATCGCAGTTAGTACACCTGCACTAAAAGTTCCCTTAATTTCCGCTTGAGTTCCTGATTCAATGAGTGGTGGAGTCACAATTAGGTCTGGTGCTTCTTGTAATTTGTTCCAACCTGCACCTCCATCGACGATTGTAGCACTTGTTACGCGACCATTTGTAATTGTGAGGGTCACATCAGGTTGTTTTATGGTGTTATAGATGTCTGGTGCGGATAAATCTACACTTGCAGTGATAAATTGCATGGATTTATCGGAAAATTCATACTTTCCAACTAAAATAGCACGAT
>MDSZ01091367.1_pt1 | contig 10324 bp, 7 predicted proteins | sample 811201 | NCBI WGS metagenome assembly MDSZ01 (sample SAMN05326647, study PRJNA326480) | marine metagenome | isolation source: seawater | place: Indian Ocean: North | collected 2010 | reverse complement strand
CCCCTTTTAGGTTTGTTAAAAATATAATTTCCCTTGATTTCACTTTCCAAATCTTCATGTCTAGTCTAGAGTTTCGGGTCGGGTTTTATTTGAAACTTAAATATTTGATAGAAGAGGTGGGAAATGGAAATATTCTTTTCAGCAAATAATATTGGTGAGAGAGGCAAAGGTTTAACGTTTAATGATGTTCTACTTGTTCCTAGGCATGGAGACATCTCTTCAAGAAGAGACCCTTCTTTAGAAACAAAAGTTACAAAGAATTTTAGTTTAAAGACTCCCTTTATTTCTGCAAATATGGATACTATTACTGAATCTGAAATGGCACTTGCTATGGCCCAAAGGGGTGGACTTGGAATTTTACACCGTTTCATGGATCCAAGTGATCAGGTTCTACAAGTTAAAAAGATTAGGGCAGGTCTTTCAAAGATAGACGACTCCCTTCCTTTAGCGGCTTCCATTGGTGTTAAGGAAGATGGGAAATTAAGAGCAGACTTATTAGCTGATGCAGGGGTTGAAATTTTAACTATCGATATTGCTCATGGCGATTCTGTAATGATGCTAGAAATCCTTGATCATGTTAAGAAAAAGTACCCTAAAATAGATATTATTGCTGGTAACGTCGCAACACCTGATGCCACGAGAAGGTTGATTGAGCATGGTGCTGATGCTGTTAAAGTTGGAATCGGACCAGGCTCGATGTGCACAACAAGAATTATTACTGGGCATGGAGTTCCCCAGTTAACCGCTGTAGCGCTTTGTGCTTTAGAGGCATCTAAATATAATGTACCGGTCATTGCTGATGGAGGGCTAAAGAACTCTGGCGATGTTGTGAAGGCTTTGGCAGCTGGAGCTTCTACTGTAATGGTTGGGTCTTTGGTTGCAGGGACTCTGGAAACTCCTGGTGAAATGAAGTCTGGTAAAAAAAGGTACAGAGGAATGGCTTCAAAAGATGCCCAAGTTTCCTGGAGAGGAGAGCTTCCAAAAGGAATGGTCGCGGAAGGAGAAGCGACAGAAATACCTTGTAAAGGAAGTGTTCATCATATCATTCAAGAGCTTGAAGGAGGTCTTCGTTCTGGTATGACTTACATGGGTGCCATGGATATTGTTTCCATGACCGAAAAGGCTCAATTTATTGAGATGAGTGGGGCCGGCCTTTATGAATCAAAACCCCATGGCATGGCCTAAATTTTTAAGACCTGAGGAAGCTCTAAACATAGTTTCAAGAAAGGAAGGCTTGAAAATCCTTCTTTTCTTGAGATAATTAAGTCTCAAACATCCAAAAAAAGAAAATTATTAAAAGTTAATAATTAAAAACAAGAAGGATCTTTTTTAACAAAGGGAGCTTGTCGTGGTTATTCAATATAGAAAAGCCTTTTTACTAAGGCAGTTTATTTTTGGGGCTTTTTTCTTGTCTTTTTTTCTAAATCCATTTTTATCCTATTCCACTGAATACAAAATCATCGGTCCTTCTAGCAGTGTAAAGTGGAAAGCGACGAAAGTTATGGGAGGGCATAATGGTACAGTTAGCATTTCAAGTGGTTCTTTAAAAATTGAGAAGGGAAATATTCTGGGGGGCTTTTTTAAAATAGATATGAACAGTATTGTTTGTTTAGATTTAGATCCTGAAGGGCCATGGAATCAAAAACTCGTTAATCATTTAAAGTCAGACGATTTCTTTTCTGTTGATAAACACCGTTACTCATCCTTAAAAATTACTAAAAGTACAAAAAGGAAGGACGGAAGTTACTCTATTTCTGGGGATCTTACGATAAAGGGTATAAAAAAACCGATTAATTTTAAATCCTCTTTAAAAGTTAATAAAAATAAATTAAATGCTACCGGTGATATTGTTTTTGATCGGACAGATTATGATATCCGCTTTAGATCAGGGAAGTTTTTTGAAGGGTTAGGTAATAGGCTCATTCACGACAAAGTTTCTCTTAAAGTAAGTATTGTAGGAAAAGTTGACTGATAAAAGGAAAACATTTTTTTCCTGATTAAACTTTTTAGGTTGAGAGGTCTAAATGACCTCTCAAGAAGCCTATGCTGTTTTTATATTTGTTAGGACGAACGTTGTTCCTTGCCCTTCTTTAGATTTTATAATAACTTTCCCACCAAGGTCTTCAATATTCTTTCTTACAATATCCATTCCAACGCCGCGGCCAGAGAGTTCATCAACATCTTGTTTTTGACTAAAATTTGGGAGAAAGATAAGGTCTATAATTTCTTCTTGCTTCATACTATCTTTTTTCTCATGGGTAATAATACCATTTTCGATGGCCTTTGCCGCCACTCGACTAACATTAATTCCTCCGCCATCGTCTTCTATTGATATTTCAACTCGATCATCATTTAGCTCTTTACAGCTTATAACAATTTTTCCTGATGGTCTTTTCCCAACTTTTTTTCTTTCTTCTGGGTCTTCAATACCATGATCGATAGAGTTTCTTAATATATGGACAAAAGCGTCTTGTAAAATGGAATATGAGTCTTTGTTAATAGTAATATCTTCGCCTTTAATTTTAAAATCAACTTTTTTATTTAGTTTACTGGATATTTCTTGAACCATAACTTCAAATTTTGAAAGTGAGTTCACTAGAGGAATATCAATCAATTTATCGAACCCTCTTTGAATAGAGTCTATATCTTGCTTTTCTTTTATCATTTCTTGAAGCTTAAAATAATTCTTTGAGAGTACGTGAATTGTATCCATCTCCTTAACTTTAGACTTTCCTCCACTTGTGGAGTCTTTGGAAAATGATTGGAGAATCTGATTAAAGTCAATGGCCTTTAGGTAGTTATGAGTGCCACCCTCTTTTATAAACTGACTAAGACTTAATGCTAAAGAGTCACCTTCTTGGGCCATTTTTGAGAGTTGAAAGGGTAGGTCCGTAACGACATGGGACCTTTTTAGAGCAATTTCTAACTTTTTAATATTCGCAGTTTCACTTCGGTCTAAAAGAAATGACTTTTTCGAATCTTCGGGCCCCAAGTGAATGAAGTGCATGGCCACTTGAAAAAAGTAGTTAGGGCTTTGATCTTTTAGAGAAATCTCATTTAGAACATCCAAAAGTGGAGGCGTTTCAGGTGAAATTTGAGCCTCAATTGCCTTGTTAGCTTTTTTGGGGTCATCTGGTAGATTCATAAGTAATTTACAGACAATTTCTTTCAGTTCATCGGAAATTTGTGTGAAGTTTAGTTTTGAAATAGAAGCTAAGTAGCTCCATGAATTTCCCATGATTTCATTCTTCTTTTCTTCTGTAATATTAGGCTCGACCCACTCATTCAGACTCGTTGCTAAGAATTTTAAATCCATACCAAGTAGTAATTCTTTAAGGTTGTCAAAAGATTCTTTGCTGAATTCTTTTTTTGTTTTATAAGCAAGAGAAAATTCATAAAAGCTAATAAAAAGTTCTTTCCAGCTTTTATTAGGGTGATTTATTGGTCTATTGAGATCACTGTTCATATAAATGGATTTAACAAGGTCTTTGATTTCAATATAGTTATTAATAAAATCTCGATAGAAAACTTCAATGGTTGTTTCATCAAGGTTTTCAAATAGGTGGAAAGAGTTCTCAAATTTGTGAACGAGGTCTGTGGCATCATTTTTCTTGATAGACCTCAATGAGCCTTTTAGTGAATGGGTGGATCTTTTAATATTACTTAATATAACAGGGTCAATATCTTTTTCCTTAACCAGATCAAAGGCTTCTTTTCTCAAATGTTCAGGTTTGTCAGCTGCAAAGTCAAGTTCGTTTTGAGATATAAGCTCTCCAATTTCTCGATCAATTTTTGAAGTAAATTCATTAATATCTTTTATAAGCTTTTTCTCGAACTCGTTTTCTATTCTAAAAACTTTTTTAGCAAGTGCTCCGTATTCACTTATTTCCGCACTGATATCATAAAGTTTTCCCATTAAGTGTGTATAAATTTCTGGACTTATTTCTTCGCCTTGATTCTTGCTTTCCCTTATATTAGTGACTTCAGATTCCGCTATATGAGTAAGGCTTGAGATAGAGTTAAAATTAAAGACTCTACTATTACCCTTTAATGTATGGAGGTTTCTAAACATTTCTGTAAGTTCTTCTGGGTTTGTAGATTTGGTTCTTAGAATACCCATTGTGCTTTCAATTAACTTGGGAGCATCCTTCAGAAAATGAGTGATGTCATCAAGGTCAGCTTTGGCCATCTCTTTAATAATAGAAATATTTTTCTCGCTCGTTTTCTTTTGTTCTTCAAGCTCATGAGCTAATTTTTCTTTTTCTGTAATGTCTTCAACAACAATCATGAGGTTTTCAAGTTCCTCAATATCATTCCACATAGGGCTATAATTTATGGAAAGAATTTTATATTCCTCTTCATCCTCAGCATCTTCAAGTGACCTTTTATCATCTTCTCTTGGTTCAACGATGTATTTTATACGAGGTGGAAAATAATCACACATAAGGTCATATTGAAGCTCTGTGGGGTTGTTAAAGACAGCACCCATTGAGGTAAAGACTTGGGAATATTCTTCACTTGATTTATCAACATCCTTAAATAGTGTATCAAAAATATCTGTTCCAACAATATCGGATTCAAAAACTTCTCTTGAGAAAGCTGATGCTGGAGCAATAATTTTTAGATCTTTATCGATGGAGAAGATAGCTTGTTTCATATTATTTAAAAGGTTTGCAACTTTTTGCTTTTCCTCTTCAATATGAGCCGTGGCAAGTTTTACTTTTTCTTCCAAGTTTTCTGCGTAATCCTTAAGTTCAACAAGAAGCTTTTGGTTTTGAACATATGTATCTGTATAATTATTTGCTGCTACGACCATAATGGCAAAAGTAGATAGGATCATTCCAAGGGCAATAAATCCAGTAGACTGAATAATACCAAGGGCATTAAAAAGGTCATGAAAAACAGAGAGTATTAAACAGCTCACACCCATTAAGAAAGTTTTAGCACCTTTTACATTATTTTTAACTCCACTTCTTCCCATAACAACTAAGAGTGCACTTGTTAAAAAGGCAATAAGAAAAGAAACGGTTCTAACAACTTGAAAAAGTTTAAGATTGAATTTAAATAGAAGAGCGAAAAAAGTTAAGGCGGTTACACTTGCGAAAAATACATAAAAGAGGTTTACTCTTGGAAGCTTTTTATAAAAAAGCTCTCCTACTTTAAACTGGGTATACATCATGCCGGCCATACCTATATAGTGAGCAATCAGAGCTTTTTCCGGTTGTATAAAACTAGTCACGAAATCTAAGGGAAAAAAGAAAAACGGAAAAATCAGGCAGCCACTAAGACCAGGCATTAAATAGAAATCGTTTTTTGTTTTTAAATAAACTGATATAAAAAAGATACCTGAAATAAGAAGAATGAAACCAGCTATGCTCCTAAAATTACCCCCGTAAAAGAGCATAAAAGAAAGGGCCGGGTCAAACTTTTTATAAGGTCTGATGTGAAAAGGGAGTTGGTAAATTCCTTGCATAAGAATAGTATTTGTTCTTATGGCGATTACATGTTTTTCTTTAGTAACTTCAAATTCAATAGGTATTGGCTGAATTGAAAAGTACCTGTTAACAGAGTCCTGAGAACTTCTTTTATAGATGGACAATCCATCTAAAAATACTTCAGTTTCTGCCATATAGGTATCAAGTAGTATTCTTACCCTCTTGCCAATAAGGCCTTCTGAAAATTGAAGTCTTCCTTTGTACCACCCAACTCTAAAGTTTTTTCCATCATTATAGGCTTTTTTCCATGAACCAGGGGTATTGAGAAGAACCCATTTTGAGTCATTGTCTTCATTGGAGTTTCTATTTTCTAAAGAATCATTCTTTGTAAAAAGCCATTTACCTTTAAGAGCGATTGGTTCATCTAGAGAATCTATTTTTATGTTACAAGAAAAACACTCTTCTTTTTTGAATGGATCTGCGTATGCAAGTTTCAGCATAGAAGAAGCCAAAAAAAAGATTCCCAAAAATGTTAAAATCCTTAGTTTCATAAAAACTCTTAGCTTTTGAACTTGCTCTAGTTACCCTTTCTTATCGGGCAGAAAAATTAAAAAAGTTAGTTTAGTTTTGAATTTTTAAAAATAAACTTGGTGAATGCAGGAAATTTGTATTTAATTATCCATAAATTAAGTAGAAAAAGTAGGATTTTTAATTAGATAATTAATTTTATTTAAATAGCTCTAATCATCACCATGACTAAGTAAAGTTTTATAGTGTGCCAAAGAGTCATTGGTTAATGATAGTCTTTGTGCCAATGCTGTGGCCAGAGATTTATAAATCTCTATTGAAGCTTCAGGGTTGTGGTCACAGAGTTTCTTGAGGCCTTCTTGATTTAAACCTATAAGAGTCGTTGCTTCAAGGGTTTCCAACGTAGCGGTTCTTTTATGATCTGGATTTATAAGGGCCATTTCACCAAAGTAAGAGCCACTTGCTAACATTGCAAGTTCTTTCTCTTCTCCACTTTGTGGATCATTTTTTATAACCTTAACTGTTCCATAGGCTATTATAAAAAGCTCATCACCTATATCACCTTCAAAAAAGATTGTATCTTTTGCAGGGTATTTTTTTTCATGAAAAAAATGAGCAAGTTCATCGATAATTTCTTTTTTTATATTTCTAAAAAGTTGGGAGCTTCTTAAAATACCTTTTTGATCCATTCTTACCTTGCCTGTTAATTTTGAAATCATTCTAAAGATCTAAAAAATTTATCGGAATTAATTTAAAAGATATTTAATTAAAAAATTTTACCTTCTGAAATCCAACTCTTTTCATCGCTTAGGTAGCAAATTTTAAAAACTGAACAATTAGGTGTACTAATGTTATTTTTAAATGAAGGCTCTATGTGAGACATGAGGTTTCTTAGTGTTCCTCCATGGGTAGCAATACCAATGCTTTTATATGAACTTTCACAGGCAATTGTGTTTAATATCTTCATGGTTCTTTGTAATACTTGATGCCTTGTCTCGCCTTTAGGGTAAGCGAGATTGTTTTTTTCGCAGTTGATACTTAAAAAGTTTTCCCAGAGTTCAATACCATAAGATGAAATCAATTCGTCATGTGATTTTCCTTCTGCTATTCCTAAACAAAACTCTCTTAAGTTTTTGGACAATAACAAAGGGATTTTCTTTTTTGTAGATAAGAATTCTGCTGTTTGGATGGCCCTCTTTAAATCACTAGAGTAGATAACTTCAAGAGGGGTTTGATCAAGCTTTATAGACAATTCTTTCGCTTCTTTAAACCCATTTTCGTTTAAAGGAATATCTGTATGACCTTGACATCTTTTCTCAAGGTTCCAATCAGTTTGTCCGTGCCGAAATAAATAGAATTCTTTTTTCATTTATACAAATGGGCCATTTTAATTGTTTTTAAATAGATTTCTTTTTTATCAACCTTAAACTTTGCTTTATCCCACGGTGGAGCACCAAAAGGGCCGCCTTCGGCATTGTTAGATGCTCCAACATCTTCAGAAGGCATTCCTGGAGGGAACCACCTCGTGTCTAATTTATTATTATCATTTACATCATGAATAAGACCAATAGCATAAATTCCATATGGGATATTCTTAATTATAACTTTCTGTGAGGAGGATTGAGTTTTTACCTTTATAGTTTTAAATGCTTTTTCCGGTTTATCAGGTGCCCAATTATCTTTTTTGTATATGAGTATAAGAATAGATCCCTTTTTAGGGTTTTGTATATTTTCTATTTTGAAAATAAGGTTGCCGTTGTTATCTATATTTTTATGGGACTTCTCTTTTGTAAAAGAAGGACTGTTCATAATAAGGGTAAAATAAATAAGAAAAAACCTATTGGGTAGAGGCATTTTTGGGTTTCTCTCAACTTTTGAATTTTTGCTCTATTTCTTTGACTTTCTCCGGGAAGTCATCCACATATTTTTTTACTGATTTAAGATCAAAGTTCCTGGCACTTAGAAAGAAAGTCTCAGCGTAATCATAGAGCTCTTTACACTTATAGTTTAATCCTAAGCTTTTCATTTCGCTAGCAATTTCAATAAAGTCTTGAATAATTTGGGTTTTAGTTGCCTTTTCTAATTTGTTTGCAATATCTTTTGTGAGAATACCGCAAAGTTTTGGAATTTTCTCAATATCTTCTTTTTTAAGGGCCCAATCCATTTGAGAGATAATCATGCCGTCTTCATTAACTTCAACTATTTCTGATGGCAAGTGGATTGCTATCGTTTCAACAAGGTCTAATTTCGAAATCGGCTTTGAGAGAAAACTATTTGTGATAGACTTAATTTTTTCAATTTCACCTAACATGGCCATGGCCGTTGTTACTATAATAGGAATGTCTTTTGTTTTTTCGCCCGATTTGAGTTCATCTATTATTTCAACTCCGTCTTTAAGAGGAAGTTTAATATCAGTTATAATAAGGTCTGGATTGTGTTGATTGACAAGTTGGAGGCCTTCTTTACCGTTTTTAGCGAAAAAAAGTTGAAGGTCATAGTTTTCAAGATAGGCTTTCATAAGGGCCAAGTTATAGTCTATATCTTCGATAATAACGACTTTTGAGTTTTTAAATTTATAGGAATCTGGAGATATTTCTGCAATTTTTAGTTGATTTTCATCAATTGTAGTTTCAATATCTTTGAATGTAACCGTAAAGCTTGTTCCTGAGTTCACCTCACTTTCAACAATAATAGTTCCCTTCATTAACTCAATGAGATCTTTGGTAATTGATAGCCCCAAACCTGTACCGCCTAGGGTTTGAGATGCACTCTCTTTTGTTTGAAAAAATTTGTCGAATATTTTATGAATGCTTTCCTGTGGAACTCCACAACCGGTATCGAAAACTGTGAAGAAAAAGTCGATGAATTGTCCGTCCGGGTTTGGTTTATTAAACCCAACTTTTATTCCTATCTTTCCTTTATTTGTGAATTTAAGGGCATTTCCGAGCAGATTGAGAGTTATTTGTAGAAGCCTTAATTCATCTAGAAGGATAAGGCTTGGCATATCTTTTCCAAAAATAAGCTCAAACGTTAATTCCTTTTTTTGACAGCGGTCAATAAAGAGGCCTTTGCATTCTTCAAAAAACCTTTTAGGATCGATAGGGCTATATTTAAGTTCTATGTGGCCTGCCTCTACTTTTGAAATGTCTAAGATGTCGTTGATTAGACGAAGTAGACTTTTTCCACTTTGGCAAATGGCGCTAAGGTAATCTTTTTGTTTTGGATCATTAATTAAAGAGGATAAGATTTCACTAAACCCCATTATTGCATTCATCGGAGTTCTTATCTCATGACTCATTTTGGCAAGAAAGTCATTTTTAGATTGGTTTGCTTTCTCTAATTGAAGTGTTCTTTCTCTTACAATTTCTTCCAAGCCGTTGACTAATGCCCACTTTTTGGAAAGAGTGAGGGCAACCTGGCTGATTTCTTCTGGCATGAAAGGCTTTTTAAGTATGATGAGTTTATCTGTAACACCAAGTTTTAAAATGACTTGGTCCCAAGTGTAATCTGAGTAAGCACTACAAAGAACTATTTCAACTCGAGGGTCTATGCTCCAAATTTTTTGGGAGGTGATGATTCCATCTATGCCAGGGGGCATTCTAATATCCATAAAAATAACTGAGAAGGGAGTTCCTTCCTCTTTTGACTTTTTTACTTTTTGGATAGCTTCTTCACCTTGGCTTGCGTAGTTTAAGTCATAGACTATTTCTTCTCCTATCTCCTCATTTTCATCTCCGAATAGTGATTGTTTGAGGTCTTTTATGTCATCAGTATCGTCCGCATCTGTTGTTAAGATGTCACCAATAGTCTTTTGAATATCTGGCTCATCGTCAACGATGAGGATCCTTGGTTTTATCTTATTCATAGGCCCTAGGTTATAACCTAAAAAAGTATATTTTCTTAGGAATCTTATTGGTTATTTTTAAAAAAAATTAAGGATTAATCGAAAAAAAAGAGGGCAAATAACGGGATTAAATTTTTTTTATTAAGTTAATTGAGGGACCATCCCTTGTTCTTTATGAAGTTTTGGAGTTGTGGGTGGTTTTTATGTAATGGAGGCAGGTAACTTTTAATAAACTTTCTTGTGTACCACAATTTTTTATTTAGACCTCCATCCTTTTCAGAGTCGTAAAATTTGTATAGGTAAAGGTCCATTTTAATGTACGTCGGAGGTTTTTTTTGAAAAGGGTTGTCTTCTAAAAGAGAAACAGCTTCTTTTTTATTAAGGAGAATTTTATACATTAAGTGTACGAGCCATGGTTGTATTCTATTTTTATCAATAGCCGCAAACCAAATCTGCCATGCTAACCTATAATGGTAAGGAGAAACCATACATGGTCTTTTTGAAGGAATTCCTGGCT
>MDSZ01079262.1_pt1 | contig 10324 bp, 8 predicted proteins | sample 811201 | NCBI WGS metagenome assembly MDSZ01 (sample SAMN05326647, study PRJNA326480) | marine metagenome | isolation source: seawater | place: Indian Ocean: North | collected 2010 | reverse complement strand
GCTACTGGTAAACATTTACGTAAAGAAGCCCAATCCATATCAAAGAAAATACCAGTAGAACGGTCTTCTTTTAATGTAGGTAATAATAAAGTATCATAGAAACCTTTTACAGTATTAGGATCACCTTCTAATTTACCTACAACAGTACCAGCGTGAATATGGTCAACACCAGACATACGCATCCATTTACAAATTACACGGAAGTTAACACCATGACTCTTTTGACGAGTATATGTAGAATGACCTGCACGGTGTAAATGTAAAATCATATCATTAGCACGAGCCCAGTAAGCAATAGATTGAATTGCTGTGTAACCAATAATTAAATCGATCATGATAATTACAGATCCTACTGCTTTAGCAAATTCTGCACGTTCATACATATCTTCCATTGTTGCAGCCGTTACGTTTAAGTAAGAACCTTTAACTGAACCAGTACGAGCAGCAGCTTTGTTAACACCTTCCATAACGTATAAGTAACGTTCACGCCATCTCATGAATGGTTGTGAGTTAATGTTTTCGTCATCTTTTAAGAAATCTAAACCACCTTTTAATCCTTCGTAAATTACACGACCGTAGTTTTTACCAGAAAGACCTAATTTTGGTTTAACTGTTGCACCTAATAAAGGACGTCCAAAAACATCAAGTCTTTCACGTTCTACAATAACTCCAGAAGCTGGACCAATGAAAGTTTTTAAGTAAGCGTAAGGAAGACGCATATCTTCTAAACGTAAAGCTTTAACCGCTTTGAATCCGAATACGTTACCAATGATTGATGCTGTTAAGTTAGCAATTGAACCTTCTTCGAATAAATCACATTCGTATGCGATGAAAGCGAAGTATTGCTCAGTTTCGTTTGGTACTTCTTCTACGTAGTATGCTTTTGCACGGTAAACATCACAAGCTGTTAATAAGTCAGTCCATACAACTGTCCAAGTAGCTGTAGAAGATTCACCAGCAACTGCTGCTGCTGCTTCAATTGGATCTACACCTGGTTGAGGAGTTACACGGAATAAACATAATACATCTGTTTCTTTAATTGTGTAATCTGCATCCCAGTAACCCATTTTTTTGTAAGGGATTACACCTGACTCGTAACGTTCCGTTTTAATACGCGTTCTTTCTGATACTTCGTTCATATTTGTATTTACTAATAAAATTTTAATACATTATTCTGGAAAACTTACCTAAATATAGTACTCCAAAAATTAAATGCTAAGAAAATCATGGTAAAGTGATAACCACATTTACTTTAACCTCATTCTGTCTAGATGTGATAAATAACATATAAGAATATTATAAGAAATATTTTTTATAAGTTTTTTAAATAAAATTTAATTATTTATTTTGAGTAATACTCAATAACTTTTAATTCGTTAATACGAACAAGTACATCTTTTCGTTTAACAGGAGAAACAAATTTTCCTACTAACTCATCTGCATTCACTTCCAAGTGCTTTGGTAATAAACTATGAAAACGTGATTTTGTAAGATTTACACGTTTCATTCTACGTTGAATTAAAGTACGTTTTTGTTGTTGAGCATCAAGATTATTCGTAATTAGTTTTTTCGACGTATCTTTATCTCTAATTGTAATAACATCACCCTTTTTACAAATAAAACCAGCGACATCAATTTTTTTGTTATTAACTAAAACATGCCCATGACTAACAATTTGACGAGCAGCTGGAATAGTTGAAGCAAAACCTAAACGGTAAATAACACAATCTAACCTAGCTTCTAATAATTGTAATAATAAAGTACCTGTAGCACCTGGCATACGTTTCGCTTCTTTATAGTAGGCAATTAATTGCTTTTCAGTAACTCCATAGTTAAAACGTAATTTTTGTTTTTCAAAAAGACGTTCTCTATAATCATCAGATAACGATGATCGTGAAGATGTCTTTGCAAAAACAATCTTACCATGTTGCCCGGGAGTTTTAGTTCTATTTTTAGAACTTTTCTTTGTTAATCCGGGTAATAATCCTAATCTTCTAATAATTCTTACCCTTGGACCTCTATATCTAACCATATGTAATTTATATTTTTATATTCTTTTCCTATGTATTAGGAGATACTAGTAATAATAACACTCAAAGACTCATACGTCAAAACAAAACAAGTTAATTAAAGATTTAATTTATTCAAAACGAAGGGCGAACGACGGGATTTGAACCCGCGAATGATGGAACCACAACCCACTGCCGTAACCACTTGGCCACGCCCGCCTATACAGATTAATGTATACAAATATTATACACAAAAATCTGAACACTGTTAAATCTTAAGACGAATATTTACGCTTATTAGTTATTTGAATTGATTTTTTAACTTCATCAAAAACTAACGTAAAAATATTAACTTGCGTTAATTGTGTAATTAACATATTACGAAAAAGTTGAACACCAGTAACAAGTGAATCAGTATCAATCAATTTATTAAATTCTAATTCAGACAATTCTGTTTTTAAGAGATACGCAAAATATTGTTGGTTTTTTGTAACTTCACTTCGAATAATCGATTCATTTTTATGTAAGCTTTTAATTAAACGATAACGTAATAAATGCCATTCTGTAGCAGTTAAAATCTGATTTTTAATTAATTTACCAGCATTAGTATTGGTACTTTCCATCAATGTCAAAAATAAAATTTCTGAGGTGATAACAGGTGTTTTAAATCTAACTAAAGAATTCTCTGCAGCTTTTTCAAAAATAATGTTCATTTCTGTAGCATAAGGTAAGTTTTCATTCTTTAACGAATTAGGCAAGTCTTTTAAAAGACTCTTTGAAAGTTTTTCAGAATTTAAACGAATATGTAATAAATCAAGAAATTTATCTTTAATTTCACATTCTTCTAATAACTGACATAAATTTGAATCACAATAAAAAAATGAAAATAATAAAAATTCACTTGTTACCATTTTTTTAGCAAAAATTTGACCAAAATATTTTGAATATTTAGCAATATTAAAGGCATCAGCTGAAAAAAAATCAAAGTAAGTTATACGCGATAACATATAATCTAATGACTGATAAGATTGATTACGTCTGCGTCTTTCATTTTTAATTTGATTCTTAATACTAGGATTAATCATAAAATATAGTTTTATAGTTTTAAATTAAATACTTTTTTAATTTTTGAAAAGAAAAAAACTTTATGGCATTTAGCAATTAAAGTCTTAAGTAGTTATTCTAGTAGGTAAAAAATAAAATGTCTAGATAAAATAAAAAAGAACTTAAATAATTAACTCTTTATTTAATGATAAAAATCTATTATTATTTGGTTAGACGAGAGTTATTCTCATTAATTTTACGAACATAAAAATATGAATACTGAAACTAAAGTAAAAATTTCCAACGACGATTTAATAAAATCTGTGGAATCGAAATATTTAAAAGAAATAAATATGAAAAGCGATAGTAGTAATACCCGATTAGAAGTAGGGGATATTTTACGTATCGGTTACACTATTTATGAAGGAAGTAAAGAAAGAGTGCAATATTATGAAGGTGTAGTAATCGCAAAACAAAATAGAGGCTTAGGAAAAAGTTTTACAATTAGACGTAGTGTACAAGGTATTGGCATAGAGCAAGTCTTTTTATTAAACTCACCAAAAATTGTATCAATCACGAAAAAACAATCTTCAAAAGTACGTCGTGCAAAACTTTACTTCTTAAGAGGATTAACAGGAAAAGCAACACGATTAAAACGCAAATTTCAAAATTAATCTTAATTATATATATACACCCGACTGGATTTGAACCAGCGACGTTCTTACGAAAATGGATTATGAGTCCAGTGCCTTCAACCACTCGGCCACGGATGTGTTGAAATTTGGAACCTGTGGGATTTGAACCCACGTCCATAAAAGTATTATGTCGAATCCAAAAGGTCCCTAAATTAAATATAAAGTTGTTGTTAATAACAACTTTATATTTAATTCAAAATTTTAATTTATTTCTATTTAGTTAATGTTTCTGCTTTCGCAATAACATCATCAATTCCACCTACAAGGTAGAAAGCTTGTTCTGGTAATGCATCAAATTCACCATCTAAAATACGTGTAAATGAGTTAACACTATCATTTAAAGATACATATTTACCTGATAATCCAGTAAATACTTCGGCAACGAAGAATGGTTGTGATAGGAAACGTTCAACACGTCTTGCACGACCTACAACTAATCTATCTTCTTCCGATAATTCATCAATACCTAAAATTGCAATAATTTCTTGTAATTCTTTGTATTTTTGTAGTGTTTGACGAACTAATTGTGCACATCTGAAATGTGCTTTTGAAACAATACTTGGTTGTAACATTGTTGAAGTAGAATTTAAAGGATCAACTGCTGGATAAATTCCTTTAGCTGCTAATTCACGAGATAATACTGTTGTGGCATCTAAGTGACGGAATACATTTGAAGGAGCTGGATCTGTTAAATCATCAGCTGGTACATATACAGCTTGAATCGATGTAATTGAACCTTCTTTTGTTGAAGTAATTCTTTCTTGTAATTCACCAACTTCTGTTGAAAGAGTTGGTTGATAACCTACAGCTGATGGCATTCTTCCTAATAACGTTGAAACTTCTGAACCTGCTTGTACAAAACGGAAAATATTATCAACAAATAATAAAACATCTTGTTTGTTTGTGTCTCTGAAATATTCTGCCATTGTTAACGCCGTTAATGCAACACGCATTCGTGCACCTGGTGGTTCATTCATTTGACCATAAACTAAAGCAACTTTTGATTTTTCAAAATCAGAATCATCAATAACTTTTGATTCTTTCATTTCGGCATACAAATCATTACCTTCACGTGTTCTTTCACCAACACCAGCAAATACAGATACACCACCGTGTTCTTTTGCAATGTTATTGATTAATTCCATAATTAGTACAGTTTTACCTACACCAGCTCCACCAAATAACCCGATTTTACCACCACGTCTGTAAGGCGCTAATAAATCAACAACTTTAATCCCGGTTTCAAAGATACTTGGCTTTGTATCTAATTCAACGAATTCTGGAGCTGGACGGTGAATTGAACTTTCTAATTCTGGATTAGGAACTGCACCACATTCATCAACAGGTTCACCTAATACATTAAAAATTCTACCTAATGTTTGTTTACCAACTGGTACAGCGATTGAGCTTCCTGTATCAACTACAGCATCTCCTCTTTTTACACCATCGGTTGAAGTCATACAAATAGCACGTGCTTTGTTTTCTCCAATTAAGTATTGAACTTCTGCTACAATCGTTTCCGAAGAACCTTCTTTTGAAACTTTTAAAGCATTGTAAATCTTAGGTAACTCTCCTTCTGGGAATTCTACATCAACTACTGGACCAATAATTTGTGATACAAAACCGCTCATATTAAATATTTATGAATTTAAACAATATATAATTTACAAATTCAATAGAAAAAAATTAACCGAATTTCAAAATAAAAAATTATAATTTGACACGTCGTGTCGTTTTTAACCAATTCCAAGCTTCAATATATGAATTGGGATCAATTTTTACTACTTTTGTCCAATAAAATGTTGCTTTTTGCAATAATGATTCTGAAAGATCAAAACATTTTTTTTCAGACGCTTTAATCCCTTGGTAATGGTATATTACTGCAATGTTATTTAATGCTGAAGTGAACTTTGGATTAATAAAAATTGAAAAATAATAATATTTCAAAGCTTTTAAATAATCACCATTTTTTGAATAGATTAAACCAATATTATAAAGAATAATACTTCTATCATATAAGTCTTCTTCAATTTGTAAAGCCTGGTAATAATTATTTAAAGCTTCTGCATATTCCCCTTCATCTTGAGCTGAAAGTCCATTAAGGTAATAAGAAAATGCCTTTTTTTCTTGTTGACTTGCAGGAAAAACTCTTAAAATTACATCTGCGATAATAGTAAAAGTTTTATCAATAAAGTTATTATTACTTCTTGCTTTTCTCATTGAATTTTAAAGATAGGAATTAAATTTTAACATCACACGTAAATGGAATCAAACCAACCGCACGAGCTTTTCTAATAGCTTTAGAAACTTGTTTCTGTTGTTGGATACTAATACGTGTTTTACGACGAGAACGAATCTTCCCGTGTTTAGTTAAAAAAGCAGATAATAGTTTCAAATTTTTATAATCGACAACATTATCAAACTTCTTCAACAATAATAAATATTGTAAACTTCTACGAATACGTTTTGTTTTTGTTGTACCTGTTTTAGTCTTTAAACTTTGATTCCAATTGTCACGTCTTTTTTTCGCGCCAAAGGCCCCACCTTTATTCTTATTCCAAAAATTCATTTATTTCTTATATAGGTTAATTTTATTTTGTTTCTTTATGAACTGTATGTTTATTACAGTATCGACAATGTTTTGTAATCTCTAATTTATCAGGAGTATTACGTCTATTTTTTGAAGTTAAATAACGTGATACACCTGGTGTACGTTGATTATCGTTTTGTCGACATTCTGTACATTCAATTGTGATCATAATACGTGGTCCTTTATTTTTTGCCATATTTAAAATAATTTTTTTAATTTTATTGCACTATCAAAAAATGCGTGTATGCCTACGTCTACAGATTATAACATTAAATTTCATTGTTACCTAAATATTCTATTAAACAAATTTTATGTAGATTATTAAATAAGATTATGTTATACTTAGGTTTATTAAGTTACTGATGTAAATTAAAAAAAATGAATAAAAAACAAAGAAACAGAAAAACGGTTACACAAAACAATCGAAATCGTATAATTAATAGACGATACCGTTCAACAATGAAGTCATTATCAAAACTATTTCTTGCTAAAGTTCAACAAGTAAGAGCATCAGAAAATGGAACAAATGATAATGTAAAACTTGAACTGAAGACAGTTATGAACAGTCTCTTTAGTATCATTGATAAATCCGTAAAGAAAGGTGTTATTCATAAAAATAATGCAGCTAGAAGAAAATCTACTATTAATTCTATCTCAAACAACCTTTGATATTAATATTCGACATTTAGAGTAATGTCGAATATTAGTGTTTTTAATTAGTTCCTATAAATTACAAATATTTTTTGCTAAAATTTACCAAATTAAATTCAATAATGAATAAAATTTTTTTAAATAATGTTGGGGATTTAGCAGAAGCACAAAGAGCAAGCTTCTATAAATTTTTATCAACAGGAATTACAGAAGAATTAGAAAATTTTCCTAATCCTTTTAATTCAAAAATTAAAGTTTTGGGAAAAAAGAAAGTTCCTTGTTTAGTTTACTTATATACAAATAAATTAAAACTAAAAGGTCCAAACTATAATGTTGCGACATGTTTAAAACGTGACATGAGTTATACAATTCAGTTGTATATTTCTAGTGAATACTCATACCCGTTAGAAACAAAAAAAGAAACACGAAATAAGATTTCGCCTACAAAAGTCGACAATAAAAATGTCAGAATCAAACAAGATATTTTCTTTGGAGAAGTTCCTTTAATGACTGAAGAAGGTACTTTTGTTATTAGTGGTTGTGAACGTATAATTATTAGTCAAATAATCCGATCACCTGGAATTTACTTTAGAAAAGAATTCAGTACAAGTCGAAAAATTAATTACACTGCAACTATTATTTCAAATAAAGGACCTTGGACAAAAATTATTTTAGATCAAAAAGCTATTAATAAAAATGAACCTACGAAAGAAATTTTAGATCGTATTTATATTAAATTAAATGATTTTCGTGGAACTGGTTTAAATTCTAAAAAAACTAAAAAAACAGATATTGACACAGAAAAATTATTCCTTTTTGATTTAATTTCACATTTTGGATTAAATTTTCAAGAAATTTCTGATACCTTGAAATATCCTTTACACTTATCCAGTCAACAATATGAAGCAGATATGAACGAAACTGATCATATCTTAAATAAGAAAAAATTGATCCAATATAAGGAAGATATTAATTCACGAATTAAAACATTTCTTATGAATCAAAGGTCTGGGTGCTTTTCCATTGGTGAAATTGGACGTTATAAAATTAACAAAAAATTAGGGTTAAATTTACCAAAAGATATTACATATCTGACAGGTCATGATTTTATTGGAATAATTGATGGATTGATTGAATTGAAATATCACGACAGACCAAGTGATGATATCGACGATATTAAAAATAAACAAATTCGTTGTGTAGGAGAACTTTTACAAAATCAAATTAGAGTTGGACTCTACCGTTTAACAAAAAGTTTGATGGATGAATCAACCGTAACTACAACAAATAAATTAAATTTTGATTTAGAAAGTTATTCGGATCCAGAAGAATGGATTATTGATCCGAGACCATTAACAAGTTCCTTACGTGAATTTTTTAAAACAAGTCAACTCTCGCAATTTATGGATCAAATTAATCCATTGGCAGAAATGACACATAAGAGAAGAATTAGTGTGTTTGGACCAAATGGATTAAAACGTGATCATATTAGTGCCGTAATTCGAGATATTCATCCTAGTCAATACGGACGTCTGTGTCCAATTGAAACACCAGAAGGATTGAATGCCGGATTAATTACTTCAATGGCAATGTTTGGTCGAATTGGATCTTTAGGATCTATTGAAACACCTTACTTTTTTATTAAAGATTCTCATGTTTATTCTAACAAACGAACAGTATTTTTAAACCCAGATCAAGAATCACAAACAAAAGTAGCGTTTTGTGATGTTGAATTAAATAATGAACAAAATATAACTCAAAATTACTTATCAGTAAAAGAAAATTACCTATTTTCTGTTAAACAATCAAAAGAGGTTAATTTTATAACCACATCACCACTTCAAGTGGTTTCTTTAGCAACAGCGTTAATTCCCTTTTTAGAACATGATGATGCAAATCGTGCTTTAATGGGTTCAAATATGCAACGTCAAGCTGTCCCACTTCTTTACACACAAAAACCAATTGTTGGAACAGGTTTAGAATCTGCGGCCATTTTGGATTCGAGTATGATTATAAAAAATTACTCCGAAGGAAATGTTATCTTTTCATCAGCTGAACGTATTACAATCCGTGATTTAAATTTCCAAGAAATTACATATTACTTAAATAAATATCAACGTTCAAATCAAGAAACATCCATTAATCAACGAGCTATTGTATGGCCAGGTGAAAAAGTTTTTTCAGGACAAATTATCGCAGATGGACCTAGTACTAATGATGGAGAATTGGCGTTAGGAAAAAATTTAACAATCGCTTATATGCCTTGGGAAGGTTACAATTATGAAGATGCAATTGTAATTAATGAAAAATTAATTTTGGAAGATTATTTAACTTCTGTCCATATTGAAGAACATGAAACTAATTTAACATATTCTGTTAGTGGAAGTGAAAAACTAACAAAAAATTTACCACATTTAACAAGTTTTATTCGACGTCATTTAGACGAAAATGGAATTGTTAAGGTAGGTTCTTATATTAAGGAACACGATATCTTAATTGGTAAATTAACGCCTTGCGAAGAAGATCCATCTCCAGAAGCAAAATTATTAAGAGCTCTCTATAATTTAAAGGATAAAAATTACCGTGATACATCATTGCGTGCACCGCATGGGACAGAAGGACGAGTAATTGACGTAAGAATTATGTCTACAACATCATTAAACAAAGAAGATACTTCAGCCTCTGCATGTCAGATATTTCGAATTTATATAGCACAAATTCGAAAAATTCGATTAGGTGATAAATTGGCAGGAAGACATGGAAATAAAGGTATTATTTCAAGAATTTTACCAAGTCAAGATATGCCTTATTTACCAGATGGAACACCGGTTGATATTATCTTTAACCCATTAGGAGTTCCATCAAGAATGAATGTTGGACAAGTATTTGAATGTTTATTAGGGTTGGCAGGATCAAAATTAGGAACACGTTTTAAAATATCACCATTTGATGAAGTTTATGGTCATGAAGCTTCAAGAATTTTAACAAATCAAAAATTAAAACAAGCAGCCATCAAAACAAATTGTAGTTGGTTATTTAATCCATATCATCCAGGAAAAATTTTGTTACGTGATGGTCGCACGGGCGAATATTTTGATAATCCTATTACCGTTGGAAAAAGTTACATCTTAAAGCTTATTCACATGGTAGAAGATAAAATTCATGCGCGCGCAACTGGTCCATATTCTATGATTACAGAACAACCATTAGCTGGAAAATCTCAAAAAGGAGGTCAAAGATTTGGTGAAATGGAAGTTTGGGCACTTGAAGCTTATGGATGTTCAAATACGTTACAAGAATTATTAACAATTAAATCTGATGACATTGATGGTCGT
>MDSZ01075251.1_pt1 | contig 10324 bp, 29 predicted proteins | sample 811201 | NCBI WGS metagenome assembly MDSZ01 (sample SAMN05326647, study PRJNA326480) | marine metagenome | isolation source: seawater | place: Indian Ocean: North | collected 2010 | reverse complement strand
TTATATGTTTGATGATTTGAGGAATGGTTTTAAAAGATAGAGGTTGATTATAGTTATTGTGGTTAATAAGAGTATAAGTCATATGTGTCTCCTTTTCTGACTATAACCTTTCTACTATAGTTTAAGTTAAATGTACACCATTATTTTTCATTTATTTAAAAGTGTATCATTTATGTTACACCTCTCTTCTTATCTAAAACAAACGTTCCTTCGGATAAGTAAAAAGATTTCATAAGCTTGAAATAAGTTTCTGGTTTAAAAGTAACCACATCAAACATCTTTGTTTTTTCATTCCACTGGCGAATATGACAATAGTCATCGTATAGCAGCGCTTGCACATCCTCGAGCTCGCCAGTGTCATCCATCACAGTGATAGTGGTTTCATCCATATCAAATTCTACAGTAATCATTCTTTTACATTCAAATTGTATGGATCGTACTGTTCTCCATTATATTGAGATCCAGTCTTATTCTTGCCAGTTTCAACGCCACTATCACAACCAACTACAACAATGCCTAGAAAAATTACGCTGTACATTACAACTCTTTTAGTCCACAGAATAAACTGATCAAAAGTTTTCTCAGCTTCTACTTGCGCGGATTCTTTAGGTGTTGGATTCATTTGGTGTTCCTGCATAATAACAATTCAATTGAATTTTATAATATTCATTGTCTTCAAATTTTACCCAGTTTTCCGGAGCAATAAATTCACTGCATTCAGTTAATGTCATTGGTTCTTGATGGACGTATTGGTTACCAATATATGTCCATTCTCCGGTTGCGGTTTTACCCCACAGTGTGATAACAAAGATCACCATATCTGTCATATTCATTCTTCAGCCTCCACCCATGGATAACATGGGACTAATATCGATTGTTTACAATACTTAGCATTGTCAACTAATAACAATGGTACACCAAAAATAAAGAATGCGCATACAAGAAATGCCCATCCTAGTCCTTTTGTAGTACAATAATTTTCACTCATCTACCACTCCTTGTAGTGTCCCATTTTTTCGTTATCACGGTAACCTGCAGTGTAGGCTGTAATTTCTGCAGGAGTCATATCTTTCATTTCAACTTTATCAGACATATTTGTATCGCCTGTAAAGTAATGAGGATTAAAAGGTCGGCGGTAGTAACTATCAGCACCACCGCGATCAAAAGGTCCGCCATGTCTTTTACTATATCCCATTACGCACCTCTATAAAGCTTACGGATATTATTAATGTCTTCGAATCCAATATCCATTTTCCACAAAGCATGCTCAAAGTCCTGATCACATTCAGGATCGCAATTCTCATTTACAATAAGAAGACGAAGAGCTAGCTTCCAGTTACATTTAAGAGAATTCATTCTTGAACGAATGTTTTTACGAAGATCTACAAGAGCTTCTGCTTCTTTTTCTTTTGCGATTTTGATACCTTCATCAAGTATATCGCAAAGCTCATCCCATAAAAGTTGCTTTTGAACTCGATTCATGCCGTTCCATTTTTCCATGAAACCTTGACGAGGACGAAAACCATAAGCATCTTTGTGCAAGTCAGAAATTAAATTGTCATCATAACAGAAAGCCATATCATATCTCCTTCATAACTTCTGGTACTATTCTACCACAAGTAAATTAGAATGTACACCTTTTTGTTTTGTTTAAAATCAATCACTTACGTTTTTTTCTTCGAGCTCTTCTTCTTCTTTAGATTTCTTGAGTTCGCTAATGGTTCTATTTAAATCAAGAACATCTTGCTCGAGATGGCGTATCTTTTTCTTTAGTTCACCCGTGTTTTGCCACACCATTTTGTCTACGTGCTGTAGCTCACTCCACATAGAGAAAACTACACCACCGATGAATAAAACACCAAGTACAAGTAAGATAGCCAATACATCCATTATGCAGCTACCTTAAACCACTCTGGTACATCACGCTTAGTCCATACCATTTTAAATCTATCTTGCTTTGTTTGATAGTATTCTTGATATGATCTAACAGATTGTCCTTCATGAATACACTGCGGTTCATGAGTCATAGCAAGTTTAAATTCTGTAAATGGCACCTGTGGAATATTCGTTGGCACTAATTCCAACCAAGGACGTAATTTTTCTGTGCCATGCTTTTTGCCATAGCGATAAGTATACTCGTCAAGTAAAGCAACAAAGTGATCATAATGCCAGTTGTAATTATGTACTGATTCCATACTCCATACAGTACATGGATGACCATGATGCACCGCTTTGTAAAGTACATTTTCCATTTCTGGATTAGGATGCACCCAATAATTAATCATACGTTTGCCAGATTTTGATGGACGTTTTTCTGTATAACCATCAAGCATACGATGAGCAGTGGATAACATTTGTGCAGACTCAACTATCATCTTAACAACATGCTTGTCGCATTGCAATTGAGCTGCAATTACTGGATCACGATCTAAGACAAAAATATTCATTTGTTTAACTTCTTTCTCATTTTAAAATGCATATCACAGTATTTTTCTGTGTTGCTGATTGACCAATCAAACTTTTTTGAGATACTCTCTACAAAACTTTCGTAGTTCTTCCCGTTCCACTTCGATATCAACTGCCACAGGATCTCGTCGATTTGCATCCAGTTCATATTTTTCTCGATCTTCCGCGTATTTCCTTCTGATGAACGCATGATAAGACTCATACTCCCTTTCTTTTTTAACCATTGATTCGGTTCCTTACTCTATCTTCATATATTCTATAACAAAACACACCAATTGTAAACCCCAAAATGTCAATATTTAGTAAAGTAACCGCAAAAATATTAGCGAAGAATAAACACGCCACATAATCATACCATCTCAACTCCATATCAACGCAGGCAAAACAAAAATCAATAAGAATATTGCAACAACATATAAAGCCCATTTCTCTGGACCATCAATCCAAGGTTGCTTTTTAGATTCTTCCCATCCTGTTTTTAAAGCCTCTTTCCAATTCATCTTCATTTTGATTGTGCTGTCTCCATATCATTATTCCACTTCTCTAGATTTGCAACATAGTTAACCATGCTGTGATCTGAAAAGTTATCTACTCCACCTTTTTTCAATCCCATCCACATACCGCGCCAACGATCTTTAACACGTTGCCATGAAGTAAGTTTACGGACATTGCCATAGGCATTCATGTAATGTTCAGTTCCATCATGGCGATATCCCATAGAAGCAAACGGAACTCTTGTCACGATGTCATTGTTATTAACCCAACGATGATGCGTAACATTAAGATCTCTTACATATTTTTTCCAACCAGCTCTTGGTGATCCGTAGGTATAAACTTCAACTGGATCTTGTAGATCTGGATCATGCATACAACGTCCTGCCATAATAGTTGTCATTGCTGCACCAAGAGAATGACCAGTAAACCATAAGCTTTTGTTACCTGGATTTGCAAGAATATCTTCCTTGACCATAGGCCAAAGATCGTCAACCTCTTGCTTGAATCCCTGGTGCACTCTTGATACTGTCTCTGACTTGACAGGGAAAGCTTTTAAGTCTGCTTTCAAATCATTAAACTCTTTTGGTTCTGTACCTCTACAAACAATAACTACATCATCTTTATTCCAGATACGATAAGCCTGTGCTCCATCTCTATCATAGTACTCAGCGTCAGTAAATCCAAGCGGTTTGATTTGTTGCGCCACTTTTTTCTTATCATTATAAGCAATTTTACTTAGCTTGGCAAAAAGCAAACTTTTTTGCTTCAAGTTCATTTTTTCTATTGGAACTCTCGTTATCATGGTTTACTCCGCTTTCCACAATGTCCAAGCACCATAAACAATTGCAACACCAGCAGCAATCTTTGCCAATGGTGCCATGAATAGTACAAGAAAGCCAAGCGCCATAAGTGCTACACCGTCAAGACTCGTTCTTTCTTTTAATCTATTTTTTAGCCAGTTCATTTTCCAACTCCTTTAATCGTTGTTCTATGTTATCTATTTTCTTTGTCACTTTGGGGTATCTTTTTCTCCAAGCTTCAGGATCATCCTGTAACCAGTCCCAACCAAAGCGATCTACTAAATAATCTAAGTACGCGTCAAACTTTGACATAAGATATAACGCAGCATGTGTATTTCTAAACCATGCTAGAAAAGCTGCACCTACAATGGAACCTGCAATTGCTGTATATATCCATAGAGTATCACCAAACATTCTTGCAAATAAATCCATCGTAGTCTCCTAGTATATTTTCTTAACAAAGTAATCAAAAGGAACAGACGTTCTGAACTCAACCTTGTGGCCTAAATCATCTATGCCTTTTAAATAATTATTGGTAATCTTTTTAATTTCTCTTAAACGAATTTCTCTAGAAGAACCCTCATGATTTATTGTAACTACAAATAAGTCATTGAAAAGTCTGTATATGAATCCTCGTTCTTTATTCTTACTCATTTTAAATTCCCTTCAAGAGCTTTCTATACATCATTATTTATAAATATTCAATAAGGACATAAGGGAAATAAAAATGGCTGCAGCGAAAACACTACAACCGGATTCAATATTTGCTGAATTAGATACAGATGGTGATGGAGTCATTACCGATGAAGAAATGGCTCGTGCAAAAGAGATTGCCGAGTATGAACACAAACGTAAGATGCAAGAAAATGAAGATAAGAAAGAAGATCAAATACGCGCTATGGCTTGGTTTGCTCTCTGGGGCATGCTTCTATATCCAATTACAATCATTATAACTTCTATGATGGGGAAAGATACAGCTGCGCAATTAGTAAGTGACATAGCTCCGACTTACTTTGTCGCTATCGCTGGCTTAGTAGCAGCGTTCTTTGGGGCACAAGCTTACACCAAAGGTAAGGCAACACCCGAAAAGAAAACTTAAGTAGATATTTCAAGATTTTTAGTTTTCCAATCTAAACAGGTGTAATTTATTATAGTCCAACCTTCTGTTTCGGCTGCAACAATTCCTTCAGCTAACGAATCCAGGCAAGCATCTAATCTTATGTACACAACTGGATTTGCTAGGTTCTTACACGTGTCAAGTTCTAGACTACATGCAAGTATTATTGCAGCCCACATATTATTTTCCTTTATATATCGTTTGTAGATGAGTCTCAAACTGCTCTACTTTTGCAAGTCTATTTGGCCAAAGAATATATTCTTTTTCAGGATTCTTTTTTAAATTGTTTAGCAGCGGCACAATAGCGTTGTAAAGATTATCTAATCTTTCTTGCGTTGTAGTAGCAAGCTGTTCAGCATCACTGGCAAGTGCAGCTGTTTGCTGCACCGCCGAAAGTTCATCTTCATCGACTGCTGTAAAACCAAAGTCGAATATCTCAGACATGTTGTTTCCTTTTTTGCGACTTCCTTCGGAGGTTTCGAAGTTTGGTATAAAGTCGTTCGGTCTTTCCTAGTAACATTTCTTTTCTCTCTCTACGTTTTGCTCGAGCGGCTTGTGACCGCGCCATACGTTCAGATCTAATCATTACTTTACCTCCGTTTGTTGATTGGTCTCGATGGCTGGATTTGAACCAACGACCTCTTGTACCCAAAACAAGCGCACTACCAAACTGTGCTACACCGAGTTAAGTATTATTCTATACTAAAGTTGGATAAATGTAAACTACTTTTTTTCCTCCATTAGTTTTATCGCAGCGTTGTACGCGGTGCGAGAGATGACACCTTCACGTAGTAACTTCTCTCTGTTTGCCATATGCTTCATATGGATCTCTTCTTTATTCCCACCAAAGTATGCTACGGCATGGCCTTCTTCAATAAGAACGTCAGTAAGTTTTTCTTTCTTACCTTCATGTCGTTCAATCCAAAAATCTCCAAGAACACGACCAAACTTACCTTTCATATCTTCACCATGTCTATCTTCGGTTGTGATAAGTCTTATGCTTCCAGTCATGAGTTCCTTTACTCTTGCCTTAGCAGCTTCTCCAAATAGATCTTCAACTTTGTCAGAAGTACGTGATTCAGGCGTATCGATACCTATGATACGTACACGTTCATCTCTTAACATGATACCAAAACCTAGATGAATGTCCACATCTACTGTGTCACCATCAATAACTTTTAGTACTTCTACGTCGTATTCGTTGTGATTAGTCATTTTCATACCCTTATTAGTTTATAAGAGTATTTATTATGCCTATGAAAAATCTTTGTAATCCAGTGAAAAGTATTTATCGATCATTTCTAATCGTTCATGTGCAGCACCCATAGTAGATAATTCTTTTTGTATTGCTTCTACAATATCACTATGTTCACCGATTCCTGCTGAATTATTCATATAAACCATAATGTTAGTTTTAGCTCGTTCCAACTCGCCTTCGGCATGCATTCGAGCTGCTTTAATTAATTGTGCTGATAGACTCATTTGTTTCTCCACTTATAAAGGTTTCAGTTTTACATTCTCATCGTAGATGCCATAACACCATCCGTCCTTTTTCATTGAACCAAAACCAACTCTTTTTGCAAAGGCTTCTCTATTCTTTGCGCCATCTTTCCAAGATGAAAGACTAGGACCGGCATCTACCTTTGATCCTTTTGGTTCACATGTCAATACGTAATTAGACTTAGGTATATATCCAAACATTCCATTATGAATGTTATCGTAGCAAGCGCGATTAAATTTAATCATTAGCTTTACTCGTTCACGTTTATCTAGTTGTGAGGGATGTGTTTGATATTTTACTTCCCATCCGACTTCTGCCATGACGGTATCGTTTTCATAATCAATATTTTCAGCAAAGCCTTTTATCAAGCTATCTTTTGGTGAAGCACCAGCATCGATATATCGATAATATAAGTAGCTTGCTTTATTTTGATAGGGAACAATATATGTAATAAACCAGAAAGGATGTGGTCCTATATGTGTTGCCCGCTTTTCAATATGCTTATCTGCAAGAATCAATGGTGTCTTGATTTTATAACCAAGACGCTCCATTGTATTTTCAAACATCAAACGTTTGAGAGCATCAGTTGCTTTCATCGGTTGTTGTAAGTGCGTCTGCTAATGTATCGATGAGCAGATCAATATTGTTTTTATTATTTTCAATTAAATCATCGTGCTCTTCATCAATGAAATTAGAACGAGCTGCGTGAGCAGAATGCGCACCAATTAGTTTCATTAGATCAAAATCTATATTTTCTACTTTATGATGTATTTCAACAATGTGCTTTTCTAAAAGACCAATTCTTGCGTCTTTGTCTTTTATATCTTCAGCCATTGAGTAAAATATCATCGCTGCGATTATTTCCATAACTTACTCCTCAGTTTCAATTTGCATGCAGATAGCCTGCATATTAAATGGGAAGTGGCCTTGTTGACCACCCACATCATAACTTAACATTTCTCTTGCATAAAAACATTCATACATTTCTGTAAACGTATGACCTGGACCATATGCATTTATTGCATGTACATCTTTACCTTCTACCATAATATATATTAGCATCCAAGCCATAATAAATTCCTTTATAATCAGTGGGGAGTCCTTCCTAGGTGACCCCCCACCTATCTGCATTTAACGTATGCAGCAACCGACTGGGTTTCTCGGTACCAGTACGTCTACCGACCTAAAATAGAGAGCGCCTACTCTATATAGGATTTTATTTTGTAAATGCTGTCTGATAAGTTATACCATCGACAGTCCATGTGATAACAGAATAGTCATACACTTTTTTATTTACATCTCTATACTCAGTGATATCTTCGCACTGTCTCTCATATTTGTAACCAGTAATGACAGTTTCAGTCTTTGGCTTCTTTGCTTTATCGGCTGCAATTACACCACCAATTACTGCGCCTGCGGCAGCACCATTATCTTTATCTGTAATACCTTTACCAAGAATTGCTCCAAGAATCATGCCACCAAGTACATCACCACCACTGGCACCGCTACCTTGGCGCGTGACTGTACCATATATAGGCACTTCAACTTGTTGACAAACCTGTTTTGTATAAGGCGTGCTTTCAACTACAGTTGCGTAGAAATCTTCTACACTAGCAGTTACCTGCTCTGCAGCAGCAACTGGAGCAGCAAATGCTACAATGGTCGCTGCTGTGATTAATGTTTTCATTGCTTTATTCCTTGTTCTTTAGCCGCAGCTATTATAAGTGGTGTCAAAGTTTCTTCAACTCGATCTTCCCAATGAGCCCAGTTCATACGACTTGCATTGTCACAATCTCGCATTGTTGGAGCGAAGCCAAAGATTTGCTTAAACAAACCTCTTCTGTTCGAAAGGCCGTTGTTAAATAAATCGAAAACAGCGTTTTGAGCACGACGAAATTTATCAAGATGCTTGTTAGTAGTCCTTGGATTTTTACAAGGACCGTCCAATGGAATCAGATCATTGAGCTTTTCTCTTACACCTTCAAAACCGGAGTTTACACCCCACTCATTAGTAAATAATTTCTCTTGCATTACGCTACCTCCTCTACTGCAGGTACTTCGTCGAAACCAATCATTGCACAATCATATACTCTTCCATCACCAAGATAGAAACGATCGCCCATCATAGAAGATCTAAGACCATATGTTTTGCCACCAACTACTGGAAGTTCGCCAACGACTTCAACATTTTCGTTTTTGTCAGCAACACCTGCAGGATGGCTCCAGCTATCAGCAATATTCTGAGTCCAACGATAAGCATATTCTAAAGCAGCTTTTCTGATGCTAGCATTCTCTTTAGGAACATTAACTACAGCAACTCTTGTGTAACCGTTTCCTTCAAAATCTTTATGATAAACTGTGACTTTCATATGTATTCTCCTTCATTTGATATAACTATACTATACCATTACGAGCCGATTGTACACCTTTTTGTTTTGTTTAAAATCAACTACTTACGCTTTTTTTGTCTAAGTTGTTGAAATCAAACGAAACCTTTTTTTCATCACTATCACTTTTTGTCCACCCTTCTAGAGTACTTATATCTATTCTATCAAAAGGATCGTTATCTATAGGTTTCTCTGACATCTTGCAATGCTCCTTCTATTTGAGGCGGATACTTTCCCGTATAAGTTCCAGCCTCCAACATGTCTTTAGTTAAATAATCCTTGTGTCTATGATCTATGTTGTCCCAATCTTTCAAAATTTTTCGAGCTAGCTTATCGAACTCACTATCTTCTAAGATAGGATTGTCTTGTTCGTAATATGCGTATGCTGCCATAATGTACCAAGGGACACTCATATTGATGTTGCCGTCGACTATGTCGATACACGCATCCTCAATACCTTTTTTGTCCATCGTACAATTCCTTTAATTCCTTTTCTTTATTATGAGCTTCGATCTCCCATGGTCTAGAATCGTAATCCATTTCTGCTTCAAATACTTTTTTTTCAAAAATAATTTCGTCGCCCCATTTTTGTTTCATTCTCCCCGTGAGATACTGATGCACGTGCACCATTTCGTGTAGCACTGTTGAAATCATGTCTTCGAGGGGGATAGATACATCGATGCGGATCGTAAACTCACGATCACCTTCATCCAGAACGTCGCCGTAAACTCCTTGCTTTTCGGTTAACTTTCGTATCGTTCTAATATTTATATAAACAGGCTTCTTGATACGAGGCATGAGTTGTTTCGCAGCAAACATTACTGAGTTAATAATTGCCTTTTGGCGATAACGGGCTGTTTTATTTTCAAAATCAATAACAATCATAATAGTATTCTATACTATTTTCTTGTAAATGTAAACTAGTTTTTTGTTCTAATTTCAACATTTTTTGGCACCGGAAACTTTATGTTTGGGTGCTTGTGATATAAGACAAACTGTGTATCTGGAAACTCATTAAACATGTTTTGCCAGACTGGTCTCCAGTTGTTTATTAGTCGATTGTTATTCATATTTGATCTATCTGAATTAAGAAAGAAATCACTATTACTTAATAGATTAAAATCAAACATAGAGTCGAATCCATACATATGGATTTCAGTTGCTTCCATTTTACTTGCTACACAGTGCACTGCCATGTGACCGCAGTTAAAGTCTGTGTAATTTTGTACATATTTCGGTAGAGTTAAGTAGAACCCTTTGATTTGAGATGCGAACTTCATGTAAAAATCTGGTCTCATCTCCATCCACTTCTTAGGTCGAGCACCAAGAGTCCATTCACCTGGAACTATTACAGATCCTTCATCAATTGCTTTCATCATCTTAAAGTCAACCATAAAGGTTGTGTAAACATTATGAACTTCAAGAGGCGGTAAGTTGCATGTTACTTTAAGTCCCTTTGCGGGTTTATACATTTGTGCACAATCGCCGTTACCAATTACGTGAGCAACTTTACTCATTTATCATACTCCAAAAATTCGTTGCTTTCTCTTATCATTTT
>MDSZ01246379.1_pt1 | contig 10325 bp, 6 predicted proteins | sample 811201 | NCBI WGS metagenome assembly MDSZ01 (sample SAMN05326647, study PRJNA326480) | marine metagenome | isolation source: seawater | place: Indian Ocean: North | collected 2010 | reverse complement strand
TCGACTTCTAGCTCAAGTTTTTTAATCGACAGCCCGCATCCGTCTAGAATAATAATAACAATAATAATGATAGATAGACACTACACTATTATTTACTACTACTAATATTGTTTTTTTATCATGCCTCTCGTCCTCCTCCTCCTCCTCCTCCTTCTTCTTCTCTATTCTCCTCTCTCATTTCGCGCTAATATTACTATTACTTTATTAACTTGATTCATCATACTAACTAACTTATACCCAACATTATTAACATCATCACCACATTATTTTTTATATAAGATAGATATTTTAATTATTATTAATAATACCGTGTAGTAGTAGTAGTAGTAGGAGTAGTAAATGATGATGTGATGATGATATACAATCTGCAAGTCTTACCAAGAAAAGTTTGCACACTCATTCCGCATCCATCAAAGAATAGTTATATAAATTACGTCGCATCAATTTTGTAAAGAAGCATGTACAATCACACTTTGAGCTCCTTAAGGCTTCGGGAGCTTGGCCTTGTAAAGCGTGGTGAACCAGTGAGCAATAAATTTGTCCAGAGGAAGAAAGTAACGAGATACTTTGAAGGTCAACGTGCTTTATCGAATTCACTAAAACCAACGTTAGTTACGTTTGATGGGTTCCCTTATCTCAAGAGTAAATTGGAAATAAACATGAATAAACTTAAGTATAGCATAAATTACTCGCCTGCCGATGTTCGGCGAATGGTCCAGACAAATGATGGGTTAAAGCACGGTGGTTGTGTAAACACAGCATCATGGTGTAAAACCAATTTTTTTCAGTTAGCCACTGGTAGCGACGATAGGACCGTGAAACTCTGGAAGCTTCACAACGAAAATGTTAAACATATGCATACGATAGAAACTGGTCACTCTTCTAACATCTTTTGTGTCGAGCAGTCGCCATTAAATAAAGACATGTTTTATACTTGCGCCGCAGATGGAGAACTGCGAGTTTGTAATGTTATGACAAAGAACCATACTGAGTTAGTTGCCAGCACCTCGGATGGAAAAATGATGCACATGTTTAAATTTTCTACACATTCTGTGCATGAGCTGGTCACTGCCCAAGCAGATGGGCACAGTGTCATTTATGACACTCGGTTACCAGCGCATGCAAAAGTTATGGACATTACGTTTGAAACTGGTCGTTGTGAATCCTACCGATCATTATCACCTGGGTTATGGCCTGTAAAGTGCGTCGACATACATCCAATAAATGAACACACAATTGCCCTTGCAGGAGAGGCGGGAACATATATTAAAATTTTTGACCGACGAATGTTTTCTTCGGGTGAAAGATCAAATATCCCAGTGCAAGAGTATTCACTAGAATCGTTTTACAACGGCGATGCCTTCAAAAGTGACCGTACATTTTCTTGTCCTGGCCTGAATCGAGTGCCAGGGCAGCAGAATTCAATTATCAAAGACGACTTATCCGTTTCCTGGCTGAATTATAATAAGACTGGGACGAAAATGCTAGTCAATGTCATGGGCGGCGATATTTTTTCTTTGCATTTAGACGAAAGTGAAGGGGAATGCTATGATACTGAAGAATGTAGCATGAAACCTGGCGGTGCACATTGGCAACGTCGTAAATTCAAGCCGAATTTTTTGCATGGAATATATTTTGGCGCAGACAATAAGCAAACATTTTTGAAAACTGCATATTTTTATGGGCCCAAAGACGAGTACGTTGTGTCGGGCTGCGATAGTGGTAGGGCATATGTATGGAATAGTAAAAGTTGCAATATTGAAGTTTGCCTTGAAGTAGATGATACTGTCTGCAATGGGGTAATTCCACACCCAGTGTTTAACTATCTAGTCACCTACGGGATAGATCACGAAGCTAAAGTATGGTACGTTTCAAAAATTAAGCCAACCCACAAAAACAAAATGCCGCGGTGTCATAGCGGGTATTGTAGTCATCTTTTACAACCCACCAGGTCACCGGTGGATTGTGGTCATTTAGCTCCGTATATGGAGAACTTTCTTCTTTGGGACCGCAATGTTGACGATGGACTGCCCACCTGTCCTAGGCAGGTGCTTGTCGGGGAATCAGAACTTATTGCAACGAAATTGTGGAAAGACAAGGGAAACAGAAATTTCAAAAACGGCAAATTTTATGCGGCATTCCGGTGCTATGAAAACGCACTCGGCTTCTTGAAAAAAATTGATGACAGATTAATTGAAAAATCGAATATGATAGCACGTAAGAAGCGGGAGATGAAAGAAGAATTTAAAGATAAGTGGGATCTCATTGAATCATATTTTAAAGAGGACAATGATTTTTCCAAGGAAGTCAGGGAATTTCAAATGCTAAATGTATCGTGCATTACAAACGCGTGTATCGTCAGCATGAAGGTAATTGAAAAAATTTTATCCCCGAATTTCGCCAGAAAAACTAGTATAGAAGTTCACCCCATTGAAGTGACTAGTACTGCGAGGTCAATCATTGGAATGACAGATGATTTAATCAAGAGATTTGATAAATACTCAGGTGAGGAAAAAATGAGATACGGTCCCATGAAAATCAGCAAGGTTTACTTTCTTCGAGGCAAAGCAAATGCATACCTAGAAAACTATGAAGATTCGGTTCAAAATTTTAAGGACTCACAAACCTATAATCCGAAAGACAAATCAATTACCAAAGAATTAAAGAAGGTGAAAGCTAGAATGAAAAGGAAGGAAAAAAAGCTAGCTTCACAAATGAAAAAAATGTTTTGTTGAGGAGGCAATGGCATCGTTTACGAACAGGAAAAAAGTTAAAATGCCTTGCCTAGGCTCAACACTTTCTGTATGCGTAGACTGTACCGTGCAATATCTTCTAGACCGATGAATAAGTTGAATGTGGTGTTTCTAAAGAGAAAATTGGAAACAAAAAGGCGCTTTTATTGATCTAGAGTATATCATTACATATCGAGTTCACATAACGTAAAAATTATTGATTAAAATATGTATGTAACAGTAAGATATAATTATAAATTTATCTGAGACAATAATCATAATTTGAATTCTGAACGCGCGTACTTTTTTCCTGATTCAATGAACCCATATTCTAAATTATCGCCCTAGTCATTTTCCCTTCGTCACTTACTTAACTTGGTTTTCTGTACTTTGCATCCGGCGGACAAAATGGTTGTCGTTCGTACAAATTTTGTATCCATGAACAAACAGCGTGGGCTGGGCATGGCTTCACCCATTCCCACTGGCCACTCCCACTGTCACGTTGACAGCCATAATTTATCCAGTATACCTGGTTCTCTAACCACCACATTAAGCTAATAAGAGTTGTAACGCATGTTTGCTGATATGCTGGATCCTTCAACCCCCTGCATAAAAATGGTTGGTGCATCTGTTTGTTCTCTACGACGTATACGCAGACTTCGCAACCGCCTGCCGCGCCCTTTGCTGTTGCTTTCGCTTGCGCTCTTGATTGCGCGGCGACTTCCAACAAGCTCACCCCTTTCGATTCTTGCGCCTTAGCAGGTTTCTCGCCATGGACAACCGCACGATGCCTTAAGTTGTGGGCTTGAATAACTTTCTTTACGCCGTACTTCTTTATCAAATCTTTAAACTTTAACTCGCTAGGCTTGAACAAAGAGGTTTTTGCACTCGCCGCAGTTGTCAACGCAAATGCGCAAACCAGCGCAAGCAAACAGTTCCGGGCTAGCATCCTGGTACTATCTAGAGTCACAGTTGGCTCACGGAATTCTGTCGATCCTGAAAAGCTTGGGAGACTATGTCAAGGCCTCGGTCCACGTCTGCGTGCTGCGTACATGACGGTTGTTCCATCGCAGCGTTGAGGCACATGGTCCACATTTAACATCTAGCCTCCCTTTTTTTTTCCTACTAAAGAAGCTCCTTCCTTCCCCCCACTTTCCACCTGCTGTGCTATCATCCCCTGCTATTTGCACATTAACAACGGAAGTAGACACGTGTGAGTGTAAACTACGGCTGAGTGTGTACTTAATATGTGCTGAACCATACGGGTTTGACACGATTTATGGCAGCAGTTGTCTTTGATAGGTGGTAGTTCAGTATTGTAATAGTATATGATGAGACTAAAATAATAAAAGAAATTATTATTAATTATAATCACATAGCAAAAAAAGAGTGGTGAAAACAAACATGCCTGAAGGAAGTGCGAACGGCCCCCATCTCCGAACGTAACGGTGGGCCTACGCTTGAAGCGGCAAAACAACTTCGCGAATGAACTGACTCCAAGGACGATGCTCTGCCGATGCGGATTGCTCCTCTTTGGACAGGCTAGCACGCTGTTTTGCCCACCAAACCAATAGATAGTTCTCTCTGCTTTCTTCTTGAAAGTTCACCAAATACAAATACTCGCTGCATGTTTTGCATGGGAAAACCATGTCCATGTCGGTAGAGGACTCTCGTACCTTCAATTCGCCTTCGTACCTAGCAATTACCGCCACGTCTTTGCGAGTTAAGCAATCATATGTTACTGCGTAATCCAAAAGGGTATATTGTTCTTTCGCTTTACACAAGGAATCGCTCAATTGGTTTTCGATGTAATCCTCTAGGCTTGCTCTCTCTTGTGAAGAATATCGAGGTTCTACGTCTGCAATGGCAAGCGTATCTTTCATCAGTTTCTTTTTGTAAACCTGTGTTAAAAGCCGAAGACAAGGTTAGTGGTTATACCATAAATTTGAAGTCCAATAACATTCTCATACTTACAGCGTCCAAATTCTCCATTTTTGCGCCTAGCCCATGATAGTCAGGATGGTAGTTCACTTCCAGCCCCATATTTGGGGTCTCGTTTATTTCGCATAGATATGGCATATAATTGTGATCCAAAACGATATCATACCCGTAAATTTCATAAATTGTATTCGGCGTAGTTTGCTCTCGCTGCATCCTTGATGTGCGCTTGTTGGCTGCCAAAAGTGATTTCACTACTACTGATTTGATGCGTTCCCATATTACATCTGGATCGAAGACATTGTCATCCTTCAAGTGTGTGAAATATTGCTGAACAAATTCAAACATTGTTGTCTGTGCATCAGTGAAAAAATAATCAGTGATGTACGAACCTGTGTTATTTTTTAAAATATACGTTTAAAATTACAGATGGAGTTAGTAATTTTATGATGGCATATAGAGTGATCCAGACATGAAATATGTTGTAACTTACGCTTGGCTGTCAAATCTTCCACAGTGTACGGAGTGTGCGTGTAAAAAATCAACCCTTCTCGATGCAAATACACTTTCAGGGGTGAAAAGCTTGTTACTAAAGCAAACAACCGGAATACGAACTTGTATTTACTCCTATTTGGTGCGTGTATAAACGCTGGTGGTGATACAAATTGCTGTACGTACCATTCTCCAAGTTCAGGGTCGATCAAACCTGCGACGCTATCTGTTGAGTTTACTAAACGGATGCCTTCCCCGCAACACCGGTTTCGCGGCTTTACCAACCACATTTTGTTTTCAGATTTATCGAATGCCTCTTGAAACTCCTTCATTTGATATGGTACATTAAAGGAAGGTGGATAAAACTGGTACTCTTTGGGAAAGTGTCTCCGCATTACTGCAATATTTTGAGTCAATAAACCTTTATCGCTCAACTCATCAACATCTGGAAACCGAGACATTCGCTGAACAGATAACAATTTTCGTGCTTCCTTACCAGTGCACTTCCCGTATGCTGCGTGATAGTAGTCGCTCTGCGTATTCATCCACCCTGCATCTCTTAATACGGCTATGAAAAAGTCGTTCATAGTCCCGCAAGTTTTGTAAGTGCGATGGTCATGAAGGGTCAATTGCTTCATCGCTTCTTCATCAAAATCGTTATTGTATAGCACAATCACTCCGTCTCCCCGCTTTGATCTACCGGCGTCAATCCCAACCGGCCAGGTATTCTTTCCACCACTGAAACCAGGGCTCAGTTCAGAGAGAAAATTATTATGGACCGAAAACAGTTCCAATTCTTGCATATTTTTAAATATTCCGGGCAACTCCCCGGTCAAATGATTATGCTCCAATCGACCTATCTTTAAATTCACGAGCTTGCCATAGGATCTCGGGATTGTCCCAGTGAAAAAATTATTTGCAAGGTTCAAGTGTTGCAAAGTTTTTGGTAACGTATCAGGCAAATTACCGACAAATCGGTTGTTATCAACTTCGAGTTTTTCCAAGGACCTCATTTGTGATACCGCTTTTAAGGGTAATCCACCACTCAACTTGTTATTATGTAAAATTAATTCTTTCAGTTTTACTAAAGAACCCTCTGGAAACGGTAAATACCCCGTCAAATCACAATTGTGACACCTGTATACTTCCAACTCTTCCAATCTATACAAGTCATATGGGACAGTACCTATAAGCAATAAAATAAACTGGGTTAGCTTGCTGATCAATAGAAATGCTGGTATAATTGAATTTGTAGAATTATTTATACATACCTCCGATTTGATTTCCAGAAAAGTCCAAAAAATTTAATTTTTCAAAATTCGAGATGCGCAACTTTTTGGATGTTGACGTAAAATTGTTATTGCTGAGACCCAAATGTAACATTTCTTTTGACTTGAAGCCGCCAATCTCTCCATAAAGCATATTGTTTCCCAAATCCAGATGCTCCAAGGAATTTAAATTCAACAACGATTTGGGTAATCTGCCTTCCAATCGATTGCTGGTAGCGACAAACCGTTTCAAATTTTCTGCCTCATCGAACACATCTGGAATTTCACCCTTTAAACCAGATTTGCTCAACTCTAACGTATGTAACGACGTTAATTTTCCAATACCACTCAAAGTCAAAGACGACATATCGTTGTCCTGTAGAAACAAAACTTCCAGTTGAGACAGCTGATCAATACTTTCCAAGTTTCCTGTAATCAAGGTATTCCAACGCAAATTTAAGTAGCTTAACCGTTTCATACTATTAAAGTTTTCCAAGTTAATTGTAAGATAGTTATAACTGAGATCGATCTGTTCTAGATGCACAAGTGCAGAAATACTTGGTGGAACAGTTTCCTTCAGGTAGTTGAGAGAAATATCAAGTTGGCGCAACACACTCAATGATTTAAACATTAACTCCGGTATCGTTCCATTCAGCTGATTTGCTGGTAGAGAAATACCAACGACACGACCGTTCTGGTTGCATATAACTCCAAACCACATACAGTGATGCTCATTCTGGTCCATCCACTTGTCCTTCGAGCTCCAGTGATCACCATTTGTGTGCAAATACAACGATATTAAACCATGGCGTTCTTTCTGCATCATGGCCTCAATCTTAGGATCAAACTCAACTTCTTCTGCTGGTTGGGTCTCTCCCTCCCCTGAAACTTCATACTCAACACCAAGATCTTCATCGACTGCTGCCACGGTGTTGGCGAGACTTGCAAGCAGAAACACTGCGAGAACAGTAGCAAAAAGCTTTTGCAGAATCGTCATTTGCTGGCTTTGCGTCGTGTATCCTATGGTTTTAGGATTACGTGTTTCGATTGTCCCTCGATAAAATTGTGGTGGTAATGGATGTTGGCGTAGTAGACAAAAGGAATGGCAATGTCATCGAGTGTGAGACATGGTATGGGTGGACCGGCCAGAAATAAATAAGAAGAAGGATAGGAGGACGACGAGGGAGGAGGAGGAACGAACGAGAGGAGGAGGAGGAGGAGGGACAACAACAAACAAAAACAACCAAAAAATAACAACACACAATAGTTCTACAGTAGTGGTAGTGGTGAATAATAAATAAAATGGATAGTAGTAAATCCTCCTCATCCTATCCTCAAGCTATGGCTTACGATAGGCCAAATACACTACCTACCAAGTACAACAACAGAAGAGTAGTAATGATTTGCAATTCGTAATCAAGAACCGTCTCTACTACGGTTCAACAAAAGCAGCTTTAGCTTTTATTGGTGTATTGGTAAAGCGCTGGTGGTTCGCTCTAATAACTCATCACATCATACAGCTAGCATAGCTACTCCACAAGGAATACATAGGAATACAACACTACCAATACTACTACTGTACCATCATTTCGTACTTGGAGTGTAAAATATATAGTATAGTAGTAGGCTTGAGGCAGGCCAACTGCTCGCCTGGCATAGCAGGCATCACCACCACACACAAAATAAATAATATCTTTTCTCAAGAATAATTAGAACTATTAACAATAACAACTCCCCTCTGGTTGCACTCAATGCACTTTTTGGCTTGAAGATTGAAGACCATCAAGTGATGAAAAATTGGAAACAACATTTATTTTGTACCCCTTGTAATTTATAATACCTTAATATATTATAAATAGTAAATAATTTACAATTATAATTATGTATAGTATTAAGGTATATAATATCGCATGGAGTGGGCACGCGAGAAAGTTCAAGAAGTAAGGTTGCAGTACTAGTACCGTAGTTAGACTAAATATTCTCTTCTTCTTCTTTGTTTTTTTCCTTCCTACCCCCCTCCTCCTCTGGGTTCTTGATTGCGGTGTTGTATAGTGTAGTAGTAGTAATAAGTAGTTGTAAAATGCATGATGGGTGCTGCTTATGCTGCTGCTGGTTTTCTTTTCCAGTGAGAGGTGTCCTTGCCCGCGGCAAGATTTCATTTAAACGTGAACTACTGATCGAAATCTGTAAGGCAATTTCAACAAATAGAACATAAAACGTAGTAAGAACTCTTCTAAAAAATATTGTACAATGGGCTGTGGTTCAAGCAAACCGAGACCTATTCCACCAGAACAAGGTTGGGGTCAAAGTCTTGAGTTGAAGTCAATCCTGGTTGGTGGAGGCGACGGCTCAACGTCACCGCCACCCTCCCTCTCCGTTGCAGAGTTTGCCAATGAGACGAAGATAAATGGCCAACATCTTGGAGAATTGTTCAGGGCTGGTTTTGTACAACTGTACGCTTACAAAGATACCTGTAATAAAATCAACGTATTCCCCATTCCAGACGGTGATACAGGTACCAATATGGTCATCACTCTTCGCCCAGCCATTATGAGTCTTGGAGACACACCAGACGTTGATATTGCCAAGACCAGTCTGTTAGTGTCTGGTCAGACCACACTCAACGCACAAGGCAATTCTGGTACCATCTTCAGTTTCACATTTTCCAAACTGGCCGCTGCCATTGGGGAAAAAGTTGGTGAAGGTGAAGAAGCGACGACAGACCTAGAAGTTAAGGACTTCATAGCTTGTCTTGGTGAAGTTTCCAAGCTTATGCAAAAAGCTATGGATAATCCTGTTCCTGGGACTATGCTTACTGTCATTGCCGCTGCCTTTGACGAGAAAAATTTTGCTGAATCTAAGACTATTGGCGACGTCATTAAGGCGGCGGCAAAAGCTGGGCAAGCAGAATTAGAGGAAACTCCAAACAAATTAATCGTGGATGGTAAAGCTGTGCTAAAAAACTTTCGCGGTAAAACTGTTGTTGATAGTGGTTCACAGGGTTTCCAGTATTTGCTTGACGGGATGGTGTTAGCACTTGATGGTAAATTAACGTATGGTGAATACTTATCACCGGGTACAGCAGCTGACGTAGCACTTGATGAGGGTGCTGTTGGTACGAAAGAAGTTGTTATGCATGAAAATTGTGATCATGTTGCATTCAAGTATTGTACTGAGTGTGTTGCCGAAATCAAGAACGACGTGGAAGAGGATGATTTGAGGTCTGCCCTGAATAGTCCAGCAGGCGGAGGAGCACTCGGTGATTCCCTTGGGACGTTGGTGACAAAAATGAGTGATACGTGTAGGCTAGCTAAGATTCACATTCACTCAAATGATCCCGAAGAGGTATTTTCCCGAATGAGACGCTTCTGCAAAGATGGACACTTGTACAAGGAGAAGGCGGAGGATATGACCTTGCAAGTATCATTGTCAAAGAACCCACGTAAAATTCCAAATCCAGACGATGCAGATGTAGGCATTGTTTTCACTTCATGTGCTGGCATACCTGACGATATGGCAGAAGTTTGGCGTGAGGGAATGGTCCCACTTATTGTAACAGTTGATGACGATTCTTACAAAGATAAAAGAACAGTGTCGTCGCTTCAATTTTTTAATATCATGCGCAGACGTGACTTCAAAAAGGTCGGTACATCCGGCTGGAACGTCGATGACGTTGGCAATGCAATCAAGCTGAAATTGGCAAAGCACAAGGAGGTTCTTGTCATTTCTTTGCCTTTCAACTTGAGCAAAGGTACTGGTAATGCTCTAGAAAATGCCATAAAAGGCCTAACTGAAGAAGAGAAGAAAAGGGTTGTACCGTACCAACATACTTTGGTGTCTCCGCCAGAAGGACCTATCGTCATGCGGGCTCATCACTTGGCTGCAACAAACAATT
>MDSZ01228121.1_pt1 | contig 10325 bp, 2 predicted proteins | sample 811201 | NCBI WGS metagenome assembly MDSZ01 (sample SAMN05326647, study PRJNA326480) | marine metagenome | isolation source: seawater | place: Indian Ocean: North | collected 2010 | reverse complement strand
ATAGAAAAATGTTTTAATAGTTTTTTATGCATATACCCAGACTGTTCCATCACTAGTATTAACTGCAAAGTTTCCATGACCAGTAGATGTTCCTCCATATCTTGGTGCAGCTGATGGATCTGCGGCTGAAGCTGAAACTATTGCCATATATTCTGCAGCAGCAGAAGCTCCAAAGGATGTTGCATTTATTAAAGATCCTGATTCTACAACCCATCTTCCTATACTTGCATCAAAACCAAAACCATGTCCTGAATTTGTATGTGTTTGTAAGATAAGTCCTGAATCAGCCTCTGATGTAGATCCAGAAGCTAGAACAATCATTTTATCTTCAACATTTAGTGTTGATGCCTGAACAGATGTTAAATCTCCTTGTACAGTAAGATTTCCAGCAAATACTGCATTTCTTGCAGTTATATCGGTAGTAACTGTTAAACTATCAACAAATGCATCTTTCCATCTAACACCATTAGATCCTAAGTCTACATCACTATCAGATTGTGGTCCAAAAATATTATCTCCAACATAAACTTGTTCAACATTATTTGCGTAAAAGTGTATTTCATTTGCAGTTTCAAAGTCTATTTTTGTTTCACCATCTTCTCCTAATACAAGGTCTGTCGCAAGGATAGAATTTACATTTGTTTGTGCAGCGGCTAATGTTACTGCACCTCCTGCTGCAATTGTAGCATCACCACTAACATTTCCAAATATTTCATCTTCGAAATTAGAGAAAGTTATTTTCTTAACAGTACCAGGTCCATCATCAACCATAAGTAAATCTGCTTGAGCTACGGATGTCATCGCGCCTTGTCCAGATATTATATTATCATTTAACATTCCATGTTCAACTGCACCAGCTGCAATAGTAAATGCTCCAGCATTATTCATTGTTAAATCACCGGACGGAGTTACTTGTGCAGCTTGGTCACTACCATTACCAACAAATATTTTTCCATCATCTAAACCTGCTCCTGCAAGACTACTAACAAATGATGCTGTACCTACAAGATCTCCAATGAAGCCTGAATCGGCTGCAGAACTACTAATTACTCCAGAAGCAGTAATTGCTCCTGCAAATACAACTTCAGATCCTGAAATAGATGTTGGCTGACCGACATTTCCTATTGAGTTTCCTGATGATGCAAACTTAGCAGATTGCACATTATTTTCTTTTATAGTTATAGTATCCGAAGCAAATGTTATACCGGTATTTGCATCGTTATCGTGGAAAACTGCTTCTGCACCATAGAGATTTGTACCATATAGGTCAGCACTTGAACTAATATCTCCTGAAGAAGTAATTGCACCTCCATCTACGTTAACAGATCTATCCGAAATATTCATAACTTGTGCGTTGTTTGCATCGAAGTGTATTTCGTTTGCAGTTTCAAAGTCTATTTTAGTTTGACTGTCTTCTCCTAGTACAAGGTCTGTTTTTAATATCGAGCCTACGCTAGTTAAAGAACTTGCTAGTGTTAATACACCTGTATTTGATAATGTTGCATCACCACTTACTGCTCTTGATGTTGCGACATTTCCACTGCTACCTACAAGAATAGTGGTACTTTCTAAGGCTGCAAGTTTTGAGAAAGCAATAGCTGCTCCATCAGCAACAGAGGCATTTACTACTGCATTTGCAGCTAATTCATCTGCTCCTACTGCATCGTCAGCCAACATAGCATTTGTTACCTTTTGATTACCAATAGATATTGCACCATTGGCTGCTATTGTTGCGTCTCCGCTTGATGCAACGGGATTAAAATTGGTTCCATCAGCTACAAGTATATGCCCCGATGTATTTGTTCCCATGGTGATATCGTCACCTGTGATTGTTATATCTCCTAGAATTTCTACAGATCCTGAAACAACAACATTGTTTGATGCTGTAATATTATGTAAATGTGCGTCAGATCCACTAACGACTATCTTTTTCCATGTAGGCATATTATTTCCTCTCTTTTATCTTATTCATATATAAATATATTTTTATTCTATTATTGGTTATCTCCAACGTAAAAAACCCCGTCCTTATAGTATATTCCACCTTCAACAGCAGTTGGTTCACTATCTGGAGCACCAAACACTGTTATCCCTTCTGTATTTACCTGCAACTTTGCTGAATTAGAACCAACTGTGGGCATAGATACAACAAATGGAGAAACCGCATTAGAACCTGTTAGTACAAAGCTTGAAGAAACTTGTATACCAACATTAGAATCTATTTTAATAGATCCTGTTCCTGCAATGTGGCTCGAGCCAGGTGTTATGATAATGTCTGCCATCTATGCGTCCCTTTCTGTTTCTAGAGGTTCAATATCTTTTCTAGTTCCTTGTATAAAATAGAATGCGTCTATTCCACTGCGTAGTAAATTACTATTTTTAATAAATATTCTTGTGTTGCTGATTTCATCAACAAATAAGTTTTGGTGTTTTCCAATAGGTGTTAATTGTACTGTTATTGAATCTTCTGCAACTAATCCTGTCCATTCTTCAGGTAAATCAATATAATTTTCTTTAACTCTACCTCTAACATATACTGCATGTTCAGGTCCCTCTAAAACTCCATAAACTAATTTTTTATTATCTTTAGTTGGGTGAGGTATAACAAATGACTTTTGAGTTGCTTCTAATTTTCCTGTTATTGAGACATTTCCACTTTGAGTAAAGTGTCCATGTAGTTCAATACTACCAGTTCTTGCAACAAGTAGGTCTCTTCTAAGAGAATCTGTTTTACCATCACCAATTGTTAAGAATGCGTCAGTTACACCATGTTTATTATATCTTCCTAATGCAATTGAACCTTGATTATGTACATTACCACCATTCGAACCAGAATTTACTAATCCGTATCCAAAAGCGTGGTGTCCGTTTGTTCCTGTTGCAGATACATGATTGTATCCACCTAAAACTATACCACCATCGTTATCTTCTGTAAAGTTTCCGTAACCATAAACAAAGTTGACATCACTTCTTCCCTCATTACCTGCACTACCTCCAACAAAGTTTGCTAAACCTGAAGCTGTATTGTGGTATCCCATCACAATTGATCGGGCATTCTGATTAGATATTACATTTCCTTGTCCTACAATTAGAGATTCTGCTCCGTTAACAATATGGTTATTTGGTACACCTGCTAGATTCATTCTCTCACCAACAATAAGTGAGCCATCAAATAAACTAACATCATCTCCTAATTCAAAGTTTGCATTAGTAAAGTTAGAATGTTGTGCACCTCTAGGTCCTTGTAAATTAACATTTAAGGCTCCCATTAAATAATGGTGACCTGTTCCTGACATTGAGACTGTTCCACTACCTGTTATAGAATTTATTACTAAGTCTGAGCTAGAACTTATTATACAACTTGCCGTTACTTTAGACTTTATGAGTAAGAAATTATCACAGTTAGTACCAATTGTCACATCTCCATTCAAATTACCTGTACCTGTAGTAGTAAAGTTATTTGTAATTAAAGTATTGTTTGTTATATTTACAATAGGTCCTATCATAAATGTAGTACCAACTTCAAATGTTCCTACACCTCCAGTTGTAGAACCAAACGTTACATTATCTCTACCTTGTTTATATACATAGCCAGAACCAGAATCATAAGTTAGAAAGTCAGTATACGTTGGTATAGACTTTAAGTTTGATAATATTAGTGGTAAATTATTGCTTGAAGATAAAGTTGTTAACTGTTCATGTTTAGTACCAAGGTGATTGATAATTTGATTTTGTCCACCCTTTATAGAAACAGCTGGTTGATCTGCTGCATCTCCTCCGTCAAATCCATCATGAACTACGTTAATATATAGATTTGCTGATTCTCTATTGGCTGTTGTAGCTTGTACTTGAGCAACTAAACTTACATACGTTTGTTCATTATATGTTGCATTAGAATCTGCTGTATAGAATAGACCTCCAATAAAATCACCATCCGCGATTGTTGTAGTATCATTATGTAATGTTAATCCTAATAAGCTACTTGCAGATTCTGCAGAACCTGCACCTAAATTTCCGGTATTTGATATTGTTAAACCTCTATCTGCAGTATGCGATAGCTTAATATCTTTATCTGCGCCAAATAATATTTTGCTATCATCTGTTTGGAACCATAAGTCTGCAGAAGCTGTTACGTGCTCTGTAGAAGACTTACCAAGTGTTATAGATGAACCAGTTATACCAGTCATGTAAAGAACATTTCCAATAGAATTTCCACCTGTTGTTGCAAACTTAGCAGATTGTTGATTATTTTCTTGTATTGTTATGGTGTCTGAGGTAAATACTATACCTGTATTAGCATCATTGTCGTGATAAACTGCATCTGCACCATAAGCATTTGTAAAGTATAGGTCTGCACTTGTACTTATATTACCCGATGCTGATATTTGTGCCAATGTTAGTGATGCATCTCCTGGATTAACTGTTATATTTGCATTTGCTTTTAGAGCTTCTACACTTCCATCAGGAGAAGTATCATCTATAAATGTTATTGGATGGTATGCATCACCAGTATCATCTGAAACAACAACATTTGTCGCATTTGTGGCTGTACCTCCAATATTTACATTTGAGAATGTATTTGTACTAGGATTGTATGATAATCCTGGATCTGATACAACATCTGTACATGTTAAAGCATCTGATTGATTAGTACCAAGAAGTGGATAGTATGTTGCATCTGTGTTTGTAGCTACTGTTTTTATTTGTGTTGCACATGCAGCTTGAGATGCAGAATCAGCAGAAGCTATAATACCGGATCCACTAAAAGAACCTGTAATAAAGCCTTCACCTGTAAAGCTTCCAGTAAAGCTTCCCGTCATATTTGCATCTGCAGAAGTAATACTTGTAAATGTAGAAGAACCACCAAAAATATGAACACCATTAGTTGCACTTGCACTTATATTACCAGACGCTGTTACGTTACCAAAGAAGTTATTATCGTTTATGAAGACATTGAAAGGACCTATAATAAATGTAGTTCCTACTGCACTTGTTCCAATTCCAGTATCTCCTCCTGTTTGTGTAAATTCTGATAGAGGTTTTATATAAACATCGCCTGTATTTTCATCCCATATAACCGCATTTTGAGCTGGTCCTTCATGGAAATTATTAACACGAAGAGGGACTAATTGGCCAGAAGTACCGGAATATGAGTGGCCACTTTCGGAAATATGGAGTCTTCGTTGTGGGTCATGAGTACCAATACCAATTAGTCCTTCGTGTATTATTGTCATTCTTTGAGTTACAGTATCTTTTCCTCCAGTGTTTCTTGTATCATCTCCACCAGTAAAGAATCTTATTTGTTGTCCTCTACTTCCTCTAGCATGTATATTTATACTAGGTTGAGGACTTCCACCTGTAGATATGTGCATGACTTCTTGAAGTAGTCTTCTTCCTAGAGAATCTGTATCTCCTCCATCTCCAAGATCGTCATTATTTGTGTTTCCTTCATATGTATCAGGGTGGAATGAAATAAATCCACCTGCAGTTCCTCTAGTTCCTCCGTATCCATAATTAGATATAGAGTTTCTACCATTTACAGATATTATAGATCTAGGACCATTAGTTGATGATGGACCTGAATCACCTGGCTCTCCACCTGCAGCTGTAAATGCCGAAGCTGTTTCCCAGTTTGTAACGTTTACAACAACTGCTCTACTACTTCCACTATAAAATTGTGCTAATCTTGTAGAATCATTACTGAATGTTCTAGTTGAGTGGTCTATACCAAATGCAAATTTACCACTACCAGTAAGAACTGACATTGCTGAATGTGTTAAATGAATAGATCCTGTTAATTGGTGTATATCATCTGTAGAATTACCTAGTCTTGTAGTACCTTCTACTTGTAAATTATCTGTTACAGAATCACTAGAAAAATCTCCTATGGCAACTTTTCCATTATGGTAAATATCACCAGTTATAGTTGGTTCACTTGCAATGGTTGCTCCACCTTGAGCATACCAATCATTATCTCTACCATAAGATGCTGTACCTGTAAGATCTCCGGTAAATGTTCCTGTAAATGAACCAGTTAATCTTGCATCTCCATCAAAACTTCCAGTAAATGAACCTGTAAATTGACCATCTGATATATTTGCAGAACTTGCAGTTATACTATTAAATGTTGTTGAACCACCAAATATGTGAATTCCATCATCATTACTCATACTTATATTACCAGATGAAGTAATATTTGAGAATATAGAAACACTGTTAATAAAGGTATTGTGTGGTCCAATTACAAAGGTATCTCCTATAATAAATGTATTTACACCACCATCACCAGACGGAAGATCTGATAGTCTTTTTCTATAAACATCACCAGTATTTTCATCCCATACAAGAAGATGTTGGGCTGTTCCCTCTGTAAAGTTGTTTACTCTAAGAGGTACTTTTTGATTATTATACATATTTCCACTTTCAGAAATATGAAGTCTTCTTTGTGGGTCATGAGTACCAATACCAATTAGTCCCTCATGTATTATAGTCATTCTTTGCGTTACGGTATCTGGTCCACCTGTATTTCTTGCGTCGTCATTTCCTGTGAAGAATCTTATTTGTTGACCTCGATCTCCTCTTGCATGTATATTTATACTACCTTGTGGATTACCTCCTGTATTTATTACTAGAACTTCTTGAAGTAATCTTCTTCCTAGAGAATCAGTATCACCACCGTCACCTAAGTCATCTCCAGTTGTACCACCCTCATAAGTGTCTGGATGGTACGACATATTACCACCAGCAGTTCCTCTAGTTCCACCATATCCGTAATTTGCTCTTGAATTAACGGCATTTACAGAAATTCCGGCTCTTGGACCATTTGTTGATGGAGATGAACCTCCTGGAGTACCTCCTCCTTCAATAAATGCAGATGAAGATTCCCAGTTAGTAACATTTAGGAAAACTCCTCTACTACTTCCACTATAAAATTGTGCTATTCTTGTATTGTCTTGAGTAAATCTTGCATTGTCATGGTCTACACCAAATGCAAATTTACCGCTACCAGTAAGAACTGACATGACAGAGTGGGATAATTGTAGTGAACCTGTAAATTGGTGTAAATCATCTGTGGTATCACCAAACTTTGTACTTCCACTCATGTGTATTATAGATGAAGAAACAAATTGTGTATGGAATTCTCTACCATAAATAGTACCACTTGCAGATATATCTCCTAAAACTGTTAATTTTGCAGGTGTATCTGAAACTCCTGAAAAATCTCCAATACCTACTTTACCTGTATGGTAAATATTTCCATCTATTGTTGGATCGTCAGTACCATTAAATAAATACCAATCATTATCTCTACCATAAGATGCTGTACCTGTTAAATCTCCTATGAATCCGCCTGAAGAACTTATTGTGCCTGATGCTGTTATATTACTAACACCAATAATATCGTTACCAGCTAAGTTTATGTCTTGAGTTGCAGTATGATTACCTAAATCATCACCACCAGTTGCAACTATACCTGTTAGTCCACTACCATCTCCAGTAAATGAACCAGTAAATGAACCTGTAAGATCTCCTGCACCTGTAAAGCTTCCAGTAAAAGAACCTGTTGCAGATCCTTCATGAAGTATGTAGTGACTGGAAGTAAGATTAGTTACATACGTAACATCTCCATTAAATACAGTAATATTATCTCCACCAATAATAAATGTATCTCCAACAATATAGGTATTTACACCACCATTTACATTTACATTGGTTATATTTGTAATATTTCCACCGTTAATATCTCCAGTAAAGGATCCAGTAAATGAACCTGTATTTGTTGCAAATAATTCATTTGCATCGTTTACACAAATTGTTGTACCATCTACTCGTACACCTATAGAATCACCATCTACAAATTCAAATAAATCAACACTAAAAGATGCTGCTCCTCTTACCCAAGAACCAGACTTATTTGCATTAGCTATAGATACAGGAAATGAGAATGATTCATCATACCAACCAGATATTCCTTCTGGAAAGTCATGCTTTTCACTAACAGACTGGCTAGCTAAACCATATATTCCACCTTGATAATGTGGAGAATTATCTCCAACAGATGCCGAACCATGTGCATAAGGGTTTTCTATAGTTATTGCAGATAAATCTCCGCCTGTTGGTGTATTGTTATTAAGATATGCTGGGTTAATAGATCCAGTTTCTATTGCACCATAAATATGTAAAGCAAAGTGTTGTCTAACTGGATGTGTTGTATTGTTTGAGCTTGGAAGTGCATAAACATATCCTGAGAAACAAGTATATAGTGGATGTGCCTTACCAACAAATAAACCATAGTCAGCTTTATAGTGACTTGTTAAATGATTATTCCAATCTGCAGCTGTACCTGTTAGATTTGTTCCATTATTATTTGTTGAACTATCATTATGTCTATAATGGTATCCACCTCCTGCTCCACCTCCAGTACCTCCTGTTGTAGGGTCTGTTTCATCAACCATCGTAAACACAATAACATTTGTATCTGGTACTCCATCTCTCATAATTGGAGCATTTTCAAGGTAATAAGCTGATGCACTATTACCATAAGCTGCAAAATCATCTGAACCTACATAAGCTCCTGTATCTTCATCATTTTGTGTTGTTCCAGCTGGAAATGCTCCCCATTTAACTGATGTCATACTACCAGTTATACCTGTTCCTGGTCCAAATTGGTCTTGATTACCAACTGCAGGCCATGACATCATAGATAACCATCTTTCTGCTGGTAAAGTTCCATTTCCAGGACCACCAGAACCTTGACCTACGAAAATGTTTCCTTTCCAATAAGGGTATCTCTCCCTCATATCTTTTTCAAACTTAGTAATTACCCACTTAGTAAGAAGACCTGGAGTATAAGTTGCACCAGATCCACCGTCTGGATTTGTGTTTGTAACGGCCATACTGGTATTATCTATAAAGATATATATGTTTGTATCACCGTGTAAATGGCAGCAACAATTATCTTTATCCATAAACCCAAGTCCACAACCAAGTGCTATTGCACCAACTTCTTGTGATTGTGAATTATATACAAGAACGTCTCCATAAGTATTGTTAATGTTTAGAGATTCAGTAACTTGTGTTATATGATAATGGCTAGCTGTAAAATTAGAAACATAGGTTACGTCATTATCGAATATCGTAACATTATCTCCACCAATAATAAATGTATCACCAAGAATAGTAGTATTGATACCTCCAGTGATTGTAATATTTGTAACGTTATTTAATATGGTATCACCAATTATTTCACCTTCAAATGAACCAGTAAATGAACCTGTGTTTGTTGCAAATAATTCATTTGCTTCATTTATACAGATTGTTGTACCATCTACTTTTACACCTATGGAATTACCGTCTATAAATTGAAATAGGTCTGCACTAAATGTTGCTTGACCTTGTAACCATGAACCTGATTTGTTTATTGTCGTTTGAGCTACTGGATAAGATAAATTGTCATACCATCCTGCAACTCCACTTGCAAAGTCGTGCTTTTCATGTATTGATTGACTAGCTAAACCAAATATTCCACCTTGATAGTGTGGAGATAATGTACCTACCGAACTAGAACCATGAGCATACGGATTTGAACTAGTTATTGCACTTAAGTTTCCAGTTGTTGGAGTAAAACTTACAAAATCATCTGGATGAACAGCAGAAGTTTCTATTGCTGCATATGCATGTAAAGCAAATCGTTGTCTTGCTCCATGGTTTATATTATTAGAACTAGGAAGAGCATAAACATATCCTGTAAAACAATCATATTTAGGATAGGCATTTCCTATGAAGAGACCATAATCTCTTTTATAGTTATCAGTTATTTGGTCATCAAAATCTGAAACTGTTCCTGTGTTATTATTTCCTACAGTTCCTCCGTCATGGTAGTCTGTTTGTGTTTCATCAACAATTGCAAATACAACAACATTATTATCTGGTACTCCATCTCTCATAATTGGAGCATGCTCAAGATAATATGCAGATGAACTATATCCAAATGCATGGAAGTGGTCTGAATCTGCAAATAATCCGTTTGCTTCATCGTTATCATGTGTACCACTTGTTCCAGACCATTTAATAGAATCTAAACTACCTGTTATACCAGATCCTGGTCCAAACTGGTTTTGATTACCAACTGCTGGCCAAGACATCCATTGCAACCATCTCTCAGAGTTATTAGTTCCTCCGACTGGATTCATATCTCCTTGACCTACATAAATATTTCCTTTCCAATAAGGGTATCTCTCCCTCATATCTTTTTCAAACTTAGTAATTACCCATCTTGTAAGAATAGCAGGAGAATCTATTGCTGTTCCAGTAATATTAAGACT
>MDSZ01141471.1_pt1 | contig 10325 bp, 9 predicted proteins | sample 811201 | NCBI WGS metagenome assembly MDSZ01 (sample SAMN05326647, study PRJNA326480) | marine metagenome | isolation source: seawater | place: Indian Ocean: North | collected 2010 | reverse complement strand
AAGTAAGAAATGCTAAGATTATTCAAGTTAAAATTAACAAAAAAATAAAGTTCAAACTTTTGTACGACAAGAATAGAGGGCTTCAAAATAAAATTAAATTAGAGCAACTAAGAAAAGAAACTAACTAGAATGGAGCTTATTTTTTTTATTTTAATTTACTTTCTTCTTACAATTTCTGTATTAGGCTTTGGTTTTTTATTCGCAAAAAAAATATCATCATATAATTCAAATATTAACATCGGTTATATCGGATTATATGGTATTTTTTTATTAACCTTAATATCATATTTAACAAATTTAGTAGTGAAACATGATTACATACATAATATTATTTTATTAATTATCGGTATATTTTTTTTTGTTCAATATGTATTTTCTGATAAATATTTAAAAAAAAATAAAGATTTAAAATATTTAATATTTTTTCTGATATTATCTATTTTATCGATTTTATATTATAAAAGTCATGATGATTTTCCATATTATCATTTGAGCTTTATTCATAACCTCACATTAAATAAACTAGAATTTGGACTTGGAAATTTTGATTTAGCATTTAATCACGTTTCTTCATTATTTTTTTTTCATTCATTATTCAGGCTACCTTTTACTCAAGACTATTTTTATTTTTTAGGACCAGCTTTGATTATGGTTTTTGCTAATACAATTCTTATAGAAAGTATTTATGAGAATAAAAAAAAATTAAATTTTCACTTTTTTTTAAAATTGTTTATTTTTGTTTTTATCAATGTTTTCTTTTATAGGCTTGCAGAACATGGAACAGATAGATCTGCAATTATACTAATTTTTTTAAGTATTTTTATTATTTTTGAAATTTTAGATAACAGTAAATTAAAAAATCAATTATTCGAAAACTTAATTATATTACTTACCTTCATAATAAGTTTGAAATCTTTCTATGCTATTTATTCATTATTATTTTTATTAATATATTTTAAATTCTTTAAAATTTCAGATATTTCAATATTCTATAAAAATTTTAAAGTTATTAATTTATCAATTATTTTTGGAATATTAATATTGTTTTACAATATTGCATACACTGGTTGTTTGATTTATCCTTTATCTTTTACTTGTTTTGAAAAATTCTATTGGGGGCTAGATATTTCAAGAGTCCAGGAAGCTGCTCAATGGTATGAGCTTTGGTCAAAAGCTGGGGCAACTCCAAATTACAGAGTAGAAAATCCTGAAAGTTATATTAAAGGACTTAATTGGCTAAGTGTGTGGATTGATAATTATTTTTTTAATAAAATAACAGATACAACCGCTGGTCTATTCGTAACCACATTAATTTTTTTATTAATTTTTAAACCAAATAAAAAAATATTTACAATAAATTACAAATATAATTATGTTTTTACAATTTTATTTATTTTTTTTATTGAATGGTTTTTTTTTCACCCATCTTTAAGATACGGAGGTTTTCATTTACTAGCATTAATATTTTTTATACCTGCTGCAATTTTTTTAGGTAGTCAAAATTATAATTATTTAAAAAACTTTAAAAAGGTACAAATAATTTTGGTAATAGGAATTATAGTATTTTCTTTTAGAAATATTGATAGAATTCTCAATGAGAATGAAGTTTATAGCTATAATCCTTTCTTAACTCCATATTATAAAATTCAAAGTAAAGATTATTTATTAAAAGAAAGAAAAAATGTTGTTATTAAAAATACCAATCAATGCAAAGATGAATTTAAAAAAAATCAAAATTGTAAGATAGTTAATTCCTATAGAATATTTTATTAGAATTAAATAATATAAGGTAAAATTTATTAATATAGGGACTGTAGCTCAATAGTAGAGTACCTCGTTGACATCGAGGGGGTAGTAGGAGCGTAACCTACCAGTCCCACCATTTTGACAAAATTTGCAAATATAAGAAATACAATTCTATGTTAAAAAAAAAACAATTGATAATTTTTATGCCATCTATCGAGGTAGGTGGGGTAGAGAAAAATTTGTTTTTAATATCGAATTACCTCTCAACTAAAATAAGAGGGATTAAATTAATTACAGCCAACAAAAAAGACAAAAAATTTTTTAAAAAAATTCAATTAATATCACCAAAGTCAGAATTTTGGCAAAGTAAATCAAGATTTCAAAAATATTTAATTTGTCTATTTTTGTTAGTAAAGATTTTAGTTCAAAATAGAAACACTGTTGTTTTTGCTTTTCAAGCAAATCTATATTGTACAATTATATGTAAAATATTTAATGTCAAAGTAATTATAAGGTCAAATACTTCTCCTATTGGTTGGTCAAAAAATATAATTAAAAAATATCTTTATAAAAAAATACTTTCATGTGCTGACAAAATAATTGTAAATAGTTTAGATTTTAAAAATCAGTTTAAAACTATTTTTTCTATTAAAGTTGAGTGCATATATAATCCGTTAGACAAGGAATACATACAAAAAAAATCTAAAGAAAAATTATTATTGCCTTTTTTTAAAAAACAAAAATGTTTAAAGCTAATTAATGTTGCAAGATTAACTGAACAAAAAGATCATTTAACGTTACTGAAAGCACTTTACTTAATAAAAAATAAATTAGATTTTCGAATGTTAATATTAGGTGAGGGTCCTTATAAAAATCAATTAGTAAATTTTATTAATACACATAATTTAAATAAAAAAGTAAAAATAATTAATTTTAAAAAAAATCCATTTAAATTTATTAAAAGCTCTAATATTTTTGTTTTAACATCTAAGTTTGAGGGTTTGCCGAATGTTTTATTAGAAGCAATAACTCTTAAAAAGTTTATTATTTCGACAAATTGTCCAACAGGACCTAAGGAAATACTTGCCAATGGAAAAGGTGGAGATTTAGTCAAAATAGGTGATTATAAATCAATTTCTAGATCTATATATGCCTATTCAAAAAATAAAAAAAAAATTAATAAAAAGATTATTTATAGTTACAAATCTCTAATAAAATTTGATATGCAAGAAAATTTAGAAAAATATTTTTACATAATTTTTAATTATATTACTAATAAAGACTCATGAATTTAAAAAAAATTATATTTTACAATTTTATAATTATTTTTTTTATTATTTTACTTATAGAAACAGTATTTTATTTTGGTAGATCTTATCTTGATAAAAATAGTGTAGGATTTTTTATAAATTTTAATTCTGCATATAACAAAGTTTTAAATGATGATTGCTCAAGAATGAGAACAAATTTAATTTTATCACATGAACATGATACCCAGAATGGCTGTAAAATCCTTGGCGCTAAAAAACAAAATAATCATTTCATTTATTACAAATCAAATTCAAAAAATGAAAAATCTCTTAAGATATTGACTTTAGGAGGTTCCACAACCGATGGATATTTTAAGATGTTCAGTGACTCTAAGACGTGGCCTTATCTTTTAAGTAACTTGTGTAATAAAGAATTCAATTGTCAGGTGGTGAATGGTGGTGTGGGAGGATACAGCAGTAGTCAAGAACTAATAAAATATTTGATGTATTCAGAATTATTCAAAGATTTCGATTATGTTATTAGCTTAAATGGAATTAATGAAATCAATTTAGACAGAGGTTTAAATAGTAAATTAAAAGAAAAATATCCATATCATACACAATTACAATTTTTTATGACCAAAAAAGAAAAATGGATAAAACAAAATCAAAATAAAATAGTCATACTCCCAAATATAATGTCATACATTAAATATTTACTTAAAAACAACTATGAGACAAATGTAATTGATTTACTTCAAAAAGATAAACTAGAAGGGGACGAGATTCAGAAAAATTTCACAAATCTAGATTATAATTTTATTCTTTGGAAAAAAAATATAAGTATGCTTAATAGTTTATCAAACAACAATAGATCAAAATTTATCAGTTTTTTACAACCAACAATAGGATTAGATCATGTAAAAATAGAGTGGCAGACTAAAAATAACGATTTTCAAATTTTTGAAAATTTTAATAAAACACAAACTAAAATAGATATAAATTACATTTATAATAAATTTAGGAAAACTTGTTTAAACTTAGAATATTGTGTTGATATTTCAAGTATAGCTGCACCAGGTGGAAATGATGACTTATTTTCTAATGCGAGACATCATAACGAAAAAGGTAATTTAATTATAGCAAATAAAATATATGAAATTTTAAAGGAAAGAATTTTAGATTAAATTTTATAATTTATTATTAAATAATTCTTGAGCAGCTATAAAAATATTTTTCTTTATTTTCCAATTCAGTTTTTTTTTGGCAAATTTATTATCGCCAATTATACAATAATTTTTCTTGGTTGAATGAAAATCTAATTTTAAATCGATATTATTTTTTTTGATCAAGAATTTAATTATATCATTTAATAAAGTACTCTTACCTGAACTCAAAACAATATTATTTAATTTTTTTTTATAAAAAATTACTTTTATTATTGCGTTACATATATCTTCGGCATGACTAAAATCCATTATAATATTTTCTTTAACTATATGATTTAAAAAAGTTTTGTTTTTATTTTTAATTGCCTTCACAACTCTTGGTAAAATGAATTTTTTATTTCTATAAACAGAGTCATGATTAAATAAGATGACATTAGTGAATCTAAATTTTTTATTTTTTTTACTTACTTCTGATAAGTAATCATTAATATCTAATCTAAATTTACTATAATTATCCGAAGAAAAGACTTTTGATCTTTCATTCACAATTCCTTTACTTTTTTTGAAAATTCTAGACGAATTGCATGATATGAACTTAATTTTATTTCCTGAGTCCAATGAAAAATTTATAAGGTCCTTCGAAATTCTTAGATTTTCCAGATAATATTTTTTGTGACTATTTTGACGATAATTTGGATTATTCGATGCTAAATGTAAAATTGCATCAATTTTAAATTTTTTAAATAGTTTTTTTAATTTTTCTTTTTTCCTTAGATCAAATTCAAAATAATTAATATTTCTTTTCTTTAATTTGTTTTTAAATTTTTTTGCAATTAATATTAAATTGTTTCTTTTTAGATATAATTTTTTAACAATTATTTTTCCGTCTTGTCCATTAGCCCCAGTTATCAGAATATTTTTAATCAATTGTAATTATATTTAATTTAGTTTAATACTTTTTATAAAGATATAAAATTGAAAATCAAATCTTGTAGAATCTGTAAATCAAAAAAACTCGAAAAGGTTTATAATTTAGGTTTAATGTCATTTACTGGAATTTTTCCAGAAAAAAAGAATAGTAAAATTCCTAAAGGAAAGCTTAAATTAGTTAGATGTAAGAGATGTTCCTTATTGCAACTTGAGGATAATTTTGATTCTAATTTAATGTATGGCGACAATTACGGATATATGTCCTCCCTTAATCGTGCTATGGAATTTCATCTTAAACTCAAGTCAAAATATCTATTAGATTCATATAAATTAAAAAAAGGTAATTATGTTTTGGATATTGGTAGCAATGATGGTACTTTTTTAAAATTTTTTAAAAAAAAACTAAATTTGTTTGCATGCGATCCGACAATTAAAAAATTCAAAAAATATTATAGAAAAGATATCAATATAACAGCTGATTTTTTTACAGCTGATAAATTTAAGGGATTTAAGTTTAATTTAGTCACGTCTATTGCAATGTTTTATGATTTGCCTGACCCTCTAAAATTTGCAAAAGATATTAAAAGTATATTGGCAGACAATGGAGTTTGGCATATTGAAATGAGTTATATGCCCTCGATGTTGAATAATGGTTCTTATGATACAATCTGTCATGAACATTTAGAATACTATTCTGTTAAGTCATTAAAATATTTAATGGATCTTGCAAATCTAAAAATCATAAATATTTCATTTAATCAAGTCAATGGAGGAAGTATTTCATTAGATATTGCCAAAAAAAATTCAAAATATCGAGAAAATAAATCCTTGATTAATTGGTTACTTTTAAGGGAAAATTTAAATGGTTTTAATGATTTAAAAATCCAAAAAAATTTTTTTAATAAATGCAATAAACACAAATATTTACTAAATAATTTATTAAAAAAACTTAGATCCGATGGAAAAAAAATTTATGGTTATGGTGCCTCAACTAAAGGAAATGTTATTTTGCAATATTGTAAAATAAATAAAAAATTACTGGAATATATTATTGAGGTGAATAAATTTAAATTCAACAGATTTACGCCAGGATCAAAAATTAAAATAGTATCTGAAAAATTTTTAAATAAAAAAAAACCAGATTACCTTTTAGTTTTGCCATGGCATTTTAAAGATCATATAATTAAAAAAGAGAAAAAATTTTTAGATAATGGTGGAAAATTAATATTTCCACTTCCAGAAATTGAAATAGTCTAAAAAATCAAATTTTAAAAAAATTATACGATTAAATAATTAGGAAAATAGGTGCAAATTTCATTTTTACTTTACCAAAGATAGAAATAATATAAAATAACCATACCATGAATTTTACACATAAATTTAATATAGCCCAAAGAGTATGTAAGTCATTAGTATTAGGTCAGGTACCGAATTACGCTATAGTATATGTAGATGGAAGATGTAACATGCATTGTGGTTTTTGTGTACATGCAGCTATGGATGCCAGAAAAAGCGGTAGAATATTACCCTCTGATTGGGGAAATGCATTTAAGAGGGCAAAAAGCTTACTGCATTTAACAATTACAGGAGGTGAGCCTTTTGTAAGAAAAGATTTAACAGAAATTATATCAGAAATTATAAAAAATTCAGGAGTCCCACGAGTGAGCATCAAATCAAATGGTTTTTATTTAAAAAGAATTAAAGAATATATCCCAGAACTTATTTATAAATTTAAAAATACAGAATTTACTTTATCAATATCGTTAGATGGACCTAAAGAAATTCATGATAAAGTTAGAAACTTTAAAGGCGCATATGATAAGGTTTTAGAGACAGTAGAAACGATGAAAGATTACAGAAAAGAGAAAAATTTTTTTCTTAGATTGGCATCAGTGATAACTGAAGACAACAAAAATGTTTTACCAAATTTTTTAAATCAAACAGATAAATGGCCAATAGATTTTCATGAAATTATATTATTAAGAGATGTTCCTGATGAACAGCAATTAAGATTAAAAGATATATATGAGCAACTATCAAAAAGACAACAACTAAAATCTTCAGCCAGCTGGAGAAAAAGCTTTAATGGAAAAATTTTTGACAAATTATATAAAGAAACAATTAAAAGATTAGATAAAGATAAAAAACACTCGCCATGTGTTGCTGGTTCAAGATTTGTAGAAATTTTTCCAGATGGAATTGTAAGAGGTTGCGAGGTTGAGAAATTATGGGACATCTCAACCATAGGAAAAGTGGAAGAAAACAAAGATATAGTAGATATACTTAATTCGAGAAAAGCCAAAGATTTTGCAAAAGTTGCGAAAAACTGCAGTTGTACTTTTGAATGTGCTAATGCTATTAGCACAGTCTACGATACAAAAAATTGGCCATCATTAATTTAATTTAAGTGGATAGTGAAATAAAGTTTTCAGTAATTATTCCAGCTTATAATCCTGGAAAAAAAATAATTAATTGTTTAAATGCTTTAGGAAAAAATTTAGATTATTTTTCTAAGTGCTGTAAAATTGTATATGAGGTTTTAATTATTAATGATGCAGGTGATGAAATAAATTTTAATTTTGATCATGGTATTAAAAATATTAATTGTTACAGAATTAGAAAAAATATGGGAGTCGGTTATGCTAGACAATTTGGAACAAGAATATCAAAATATAATTATATTTTTTACTTAGACTCAGATGTAGTTTTAGAAAATGTAGATTCTATAAAAATTTTATTTGAGGAATTTAAGAAACTTAAAAATTCAGGTTCTGTTGGTCCTGTTCAAAATTATAAAAATTTAAATGGCGAATTTACTTCAGATTTTGTAGCTGCAAAAACATGTTATGGATTCGAAGGTAATGAAAATGAGATAGAATTTTCGGGCATGAGGTCAGAATGTTGTTTTATGGAAAAAGATTTTCTAAAATTAATTGGTGGTTGGAAATTTTTTCCTAGTGCAGGAGGTGAAGAATTTGAATTAGGACATAGAATTACACGAAATGGAAAAAAAAATTATATTACAAAAAAAACTAACTATACAACCTTTTATGATAATTTATATGAAAGATGTAAAACAATTATATTTAGAACCAGCACCTATTTACCAATAATTATTAATAGGAAAAAGTTTGAGTCAAAAGGTGCTTTTGCAACCTTTTCACAAGCTTTTTCAGTCTTTGTAACATCCTTAACTTTGTTATTACTATTGTTCTCAATTTTAATTGATAATTTAAAAATAATTATTGTTATTTTAATTTTGTTTAACATTTTAATTGAATTAAATTTTATTAAATTTGCTCTTAAATATTATAAAAAAATTAATTTACCAATTTATATACTGGGAATTTATGCAATTAATTTTTCTATTATGTTTGGTGTAATATTAGGTATATTTAAATTGCTTGGTTCAAAAAAAAATAAAAATGCATTTAAATAAATAAATGAAAAGTAAGATATTATTAGTAATTCCTACATTAAATGAGTTTGGAAATATTCAAAAAATCTATAAAAAAATTCAAAGTGTAAATAAAAAAATTAATATTCTTTTTATTGATGATAATTCAATTGATGGGTCTCAAAAAATAATAATAGATCTTAAAAAAAAAAATAAAAAAGTAAATTATATTTTTAGAAAAAAAAAATTGGGTATTGGCTCTGCCCATAAAGTCGGAATAAACTTAGCAATAAAAAAAAATTATAGATACGTATGTACTATGGATTGTGATGGAACACATGACCCAAAACATATTAAAGAAATGCTAATTAAAATTCAAAATAGCGATTTAGTAATAACAAACAGATTTTTAAAAAAAAATTCGTTAAAAGGATGGGATATAAAAAGAATTTTAATTACTAAATTAAGATATTATTTAGTTTGGTTTTTCTTAAGTACTAAATTTGATGGATCTGGTGGTTTTAGACTTTATGATTTGAAAAAAATTAAATTAAAAGACATTTTAGAATCCAAAGACAATAATTATAATTTTTTTTGGCAAAGTACTTTTTTACTGGAGCAAAAAAAATATAAAATAACTGAAATTCCTATAAATTTACCTGATAGAGTAATTGGATCATCAAAAATGAAATTTAAAGATTTAATTAGTGGTTTATTAAATTTAATAAAATTTTTTATTAAATATAAAATATTATAAAGAGAGTTAATATTGTTTTTTTCGTAATGGTGCCCCCGCACGGACTCGAACCGCGGACCTATTGATTACAAATCAATTGCTCTACCAGCTGAGCTACAAGGGCTTAATACGTTTTTTAATATTATTTATAAGATTATCAAGTAATTTTTTTAAGACTGATAAAATGAAAAGCTATAGCAGCACTATTTGAAACATTTAAACTTTCAACTTTTTGATCAATCTTAATCTTAACTAAAAAATCAGTATATTTTTTTGTGTGAACTTTTATACCATAACCTTCAGAACCAAATAATAAGACATTATTTCCTGTCCATTTGATTTGAGTAAAATCTTTTTCTGAATTAGAGTCAAATCCGTATACCCAAAAATTTTTTTCTCTTAGATATTTTAAAGTGGTGTTTATATTTGGAACCTCAAATATGTTCATATTTTCAATAGCTCCACTTGCTGATTTATACATTAATTTACTTTCCGAGGGATATGATCTCTCTTTGATTATTATTCCATCTATATTAAATGATGTTGCACTTCTAATTATTGAGCCAATATTTCTTGGGTCTGTTATCTCATCTAGACACACAAGTGTAGAATTAGACTTGTTTTGAATAAATTTTTTTAATTCTACTTTATCTAAATGTTCAATTTCAGCGACAAAACCTTGATGTTGTATACCTTCATTCCTTGAGTATTTGTCTAATTCTTTTCTTGTTTTAAAAAAAACCTTCAGATCTTTTAATAAATTTTTCCTTGGATTATATCTGTGAATTGTTTTCTTACTTTCCTCTGTTAAAAAAAGTCTTAAAACTTTTCTTTCTGGATTTTTAAGTGCTTCAATCACTGCATGCTTACCAACTATAAAAAAAGACGATTTTGACATAAAATTAAGCCTTTTATATCTAATTTTTTGCCAATTTCCCTTAATTTCTGTTATTGCATTTATGAGATAAAAATATATAAAACGCTTGTTGTTTAAAGCTTTATTGAACAAGGGGGCGCTTCCCCTACTGAAAAGGAGGGGTACCAAAGCGGTCAAATGGGGCGGGCTGTAAACCCGTTGACTTCGGTCTTCGAAGGTT
>MDSZ01017773.1_pt1 | contig 10325 bp, 22 predicted proteins | sample 811201 | NCBI WGS metagenome assembly MDSZ01 (sample SAMN05326647, study PRJNA326480) | marine metagenome | isolation source: seawater | place: Indian Ocean: North | collected 2010 | reverse complement strand
GGTACATTCGTAGTTGGTATTGACAATTCATCACATACATCCGACATAGCAATTTCTAGAAGACTGCAACATCTCGGAGACTCAAACACTTATCTAGACTTCCCTTCAGCCGATACATTTAACCTTGTTGCGGGTGGCAATTCTTTCCTTAAGTACGATGGAAACATTCTAATAAACAATGCCAATGCAGACGTCGACACAAAGATTATGGCCGATGACGGCAACGTTGTATTGCACGTTGATGCCGGAACAAACCGAGTCGGAATCGGTACTACATCCCCTGCTGAAACTTTAGACGTCAACGGTGTTGCAAAAGCAACTTCTATTCAAACCGGCCTTCTAGAGTATACAGATGGGGATGACGCTATAACAATTGAGGATGGCGGCTATTTAAAACTTCATTCTGGAATAAGATATGCCAGAGGCGTTCTTGTATCTAGTACGGACTCACCGGCTCAAGTTGGAGGCTGGATTAAATTTGCAACGCTAGATGTTCCAGGTACTTCCAATTTAGATACGGCTGCTAGCTCTTTTCTAGTGACCTTTGCAGGAATGGAATCAAGTAACAATAGAGCAATAGATGGTATATTTATGGTTCATGCAAAATTTACAGTAAATACCGACGGAAGCGCAGACAGCAGCAGCAATTATTACGAAAGTGAAGGAACGAAAATTTATTGTGAGGCCTTAAACGCAGATAAATTAGCTGCCACTGGAGCGACAGATTTCGATCCTGCTACCGATTTAATAATGATTACAACTAATACCGACTCTACTCCTGTAGTCGATCTCTATATAAAAGCTAACGCAAAAGACAAGCACTGCTTTGTAACACACCTTGGTGGTACCGGTCAAACTGGAACATTTGATACAGACGCCGGCTGGACAATCAACACCGGACAGTCATGGGTAACAACTGAACCAGCAGCTCCAGTAGGCAGTGCAAAAATAACGGGCACTTGGGTTTCTAAAGTATTTTCAAAACTTACTGTCGAAGACAGAACAGAAAATCGCGGCGCTGTTTTTAACAATGTCAAAGTCATCAATTCATTTCCCTATACAGTCGCAGATGATGATTACATAATAATAGTCGAGGGTTCTGGTACAAGAACAATTAACCTTCCAGCAAAAGCTGATCAACTAGGAAGAACATTGATTATCAAAGATGGAGTTGGAAACGCCAGTAGTAACAACATAATCCTGGATCCAAACGGCAGCGAAAATATCAATGGATCATCGACGAAGACTATGCAAAGCGACAGAAAAAGCGTGACAATTGTCTGCAGTACAGATCAATGGCAGATTATATCAGAGTTCACTTCCGGGTAGATCTATTCTAGCTCTGAAGCTATTTGCATTATGGTGTTTGTGTCATACCCACGAAGGTATTGTTTCAGGTGGCCCTGTGAATCTATAAAGTAAAAAGTTGGCCAACCCTCGAGAAACAAATGGTTTTCTAGTTCGATGGGGTTTGATGTAATTATGTCTCTACTTGATCCCCAAACAGGGGCCGACGTTATATCATAACTGTCCTCCCATCTCTGCAGATCACTATCTGTCGGAGCAGATCCATATTCGTTTTCTATCAAAACAGTTAGGAACGTAACGTTTTCTAGAGAATCAGCTGCAGCTTGAGTATTTTGACCGGCTGTTTTACAGGGGCCGCACCACATCGCACTCAAGTCGAGTACGATGGGCTGGCCGTATAAGTCAGATAAATTTGCTATTTCTCCTAGAGAATCGATGGCTTGAAAGTCGCAAATTGTTTGATCCACTAAGGTTGCACAATAATTTTGTTCTACCTTTGAGGTGTCAGACGAGGATCCAACCGAACTATCCGAACAAGCAAACACAAAAAATAACCAAACAAAAAACATAAAACCCCCCTAAAAAACACTCAAAGCGCGAGATAGTTTGTAAAATATTCTACCGCTTCATACATCCCCAAAAATTAATCTAGATTCTAACAACGTTAATGATAATTATGGCACCCAAAACTTTGCTCCCATTTTTGTGTACACTGGATGCATTAAGTGACCCTCAATATCGACATGGCCAAATCCAAAAGCATGACCGAGTTCATGCTCATTGAGGAGATGCAGATTGAAAGATCCAGGACTATAGTAAATAGTGGCTGATTTCATTTCTCCAAACACGGTTCTTCTAGATGTCGATGCAATTGTCCCATCGGAGAAACCACCTTTTTTCTTTTTAATTATTATGAATCCATGAAGATGATCGTTTTCACAAACACTCGGCGGAGGATTGTGCTCGTAAAACCCTATGTTGTGACCTCTTACAGCCCAATAATCAATCGCCCTAATCATTTGGAGTTCTGAAAATTCTTTTCCATAGCAATTGACAACTATCGGAAGTTCATCGACCCAGTCATACTGCTTAAGCATTTTGCTTTCGTAAGCCATTTTTATGCCAAGCCCAACTACAAATCCGACCGCAAATATACATAAAGCTATCGCGGTGACTCTTACATACTCCATCATCTTCCGTCACATCCCCAGACAGCGTAGTTTATATCGATTGTCTGCCCTTCCTCCGGAATGTGGCCATCAGCAAATATCACGGAGTTAGTTGTTTCATCATATTCCCAATCAGTCGTTGCTTGTCCGTTAACTGTGACTTCGATAGTATCAACTATTGGATCTGATTCATCTAATGCAAATAGTCTTCTGCCAGTAACTTCACCAGCTAAATCTTGAAGTTGAACACCCCAGTCGCTAGCACATATTGAATACCATGATCCACCATAGTGGTCGATTAAATGCCAGTAACCAGCGCCAAATTGAGCATTTCCGTATGGCGATGAAATTGAGCACCCGGATGGATAATCTCCAATCACGCCATATGGGACAAAGTCGCCTGCAGGTTTTAAACTGTCAAAGAAAGTCAAGTATGACGACCATCCTGGAGAAGAGTGATCTGGCTCATCGGAAACAAATATGATTACCAGCTTTGCATCTTCACGAAAGAAAGCGCTACCCGGACCGGCCGAAGCGGCCGTTTTTAAACTTTCCGCTGCCATCTCTATTCCTTTCTCGTGGCCTGAACCATATATACCCATCATAACTTGTGAGGCAAGTTGACCCTCAGGATCTGTACTGTAAGGAGTAATAATCGGTCCAATGTACCAGTCGTCGGTAGATATAACTGCCATGTTATAATCAGCGCCAGTTGCGGCAAATGCAGACATAAAGGAGCCAATGTTTGCTGATAAATTAGTTTGAAATCTATTCATAGAACCGGAATTGTCTATCACCCATAAGACGTCCAATATGGGAATCTCCTCTTGGAACCACTGTTGGTGATGCCATTGTTCAACATCACCGTCCCCATGCTGAGTAACCTCAACCTCTGGAGTCTTAGGGTCATTACCGGCGATTGTGATCGCGCTTTCATCGGCGCCAATGTCCGTGGGGATGTAGGATACAAGAAAATCTACTTCCTGGCCGGGAACTAGAACCCATGGAGGCTCAGGCAAACTGCCCAGCTCCATTAGTATGTCAACCGGCTGAGTGACCATTTGTGTGACGGATTCAACAGTCAGATCTAGATTTCCGTCATTTCTTATTGTAATCCTTTCCTCGTTGTCACAACCAATGCTTATGTCACCATAATCAAATTCCGTCGGACTGACAGTCATCACAGGAGCGTCGCCGTATCCTTCTAGTGTTACTTGTACGTAACCCTCGTCTTCATCAGTCGTTGTTATTTCAATATACGCACCATTTGACTCATAAGTCTCTGGTATGTAACTAACATCAACCTGAATAAATTCGCCACCCGGGATAATGATATCACCCTCAGTTGGATCAACTATATCGAAACGATCATTACCAGAAATTAAAACAGGCGATGTAATCGTTAGATCTTCATCGCCCGTGTTTGTTATGGTAAAATATTCTTGACCAGTTTCGAAGCCTGATTCTAAATTTCCAAAGTTTAAATGCAGTGGATGCACCAAAATCTCTGGTTCTCGTTGTTTTATGCCCACCATGGCATAATCGGCACAGCCGAATAACAAATTAAATACTAATAACCCCAACATTCATATAACCCTCCCATAAAATTAAATATGTGGGGAGTAACAAAGTTGACGTCAAAAATATGATTTGTGACAAAACTAATAGTCTAAAAGTACGTCTGCCAGTAATTTTCTAGTACTTTCGGTCTTTTTTCCAGCTGCTTCTTCAGATAGCAAAACGTTACGTAGAGAATGCTTTCGGTTGTTCTTGCTTTCCCGAGTCAGGTTTTCCAATATTGTAATAAGATCTTCTTTTATCAGTGAAGGCTCGTCCTCATAGGACTTGCCATCAACAATGCAGTTATAAATTTCGTTTATTTCAGCAACGTAATCATCCGGGTCATAGCAGCGCAACGCGCGAAGACTAAGTTCTACTACACGACATTTGTTCATATTGTTAGCATGCTCCACTACTTTGTTGACTCTATATGTATTAAGTATCATTGATCCCCCCAAATTCGCCATAAATATTCATCCGGATCTTCAGTTTTACAAACAATGTGATCCTCCCAATAACAAACCTTGGCATGGTTAGGCGGGCGATGCACTTCTGGAATTGATAGAACATAAGCATACCCAAGAGAAGTATGACCCTTGTTCCTTACAATCCTTGCTGCAATTGGCTTGTCTAGATGCACCGTCTTCAAGGTACCTTCGATAACATATACCTGATCGATTACTACAAAATCGCCCGGTTGATATAGAGGATCTGGTTTGTCCATATTTTTCTCCTAATTTTCGTCTTCTAGAAGTTCCTTTGCTTCAGCTGAAATCTCAACCTCAGGAATGTCTATGTTCCCGTATCGGCGCATCCATTCTTTTTCACATGCATTTCTAAGAGCAATCGTTGCACCATTAATGTTCCATGGCCTTTTAAGCTTGATCAAGGTAACTGATTCGCATATATAGAAATCATCTGCGCTCTTAAGCCATTCTTCTAACGGCACTGGAATGTATATCTTCTCACTTTGGCTTTGACTCATTGGGCACCTCATGCATTTTTTGTTCGTTAAAAGCTTCTGCCACTAAACGACTTGCCCACGTCTTCATTTCAATTGCAAGTTTTTTTGACTCTACATCGATTTCTTCTTGTGATAATTTTCCATAATCATTATCCATGAGATAGGCCAGGCCGGCAAACCTCATACTATTGACAATCTCATTTATTCTTTTTTGACGATTTTTACCATCAGAAACACGCACATCCATAAACAACCTCCGTTTTTAAAATTAGTGCAGTAAACACTGCTATCATAAAGCAAAATATACTCGCAAACAACATTCCATTGCGGCTCATGAGAAACGAACTATTTATCTTCATTTGTCTTGCCAACCTTTACAATCTTATCGAGCTGTGCACCAGAAACTCTTACAAATTCTTGATTTGCATTCCTACCCGAAATAACCATAAACAGCGGTAGTCTATCCTCGGTATATCCAACGTTGGTTAACAAAGCATTTTTCTCGATGTGCCGGTAACCACCAATACCCCACCCGGCCAACTTTATGTCGCCGTATATGTTTGACTTAGTCCTATAGAGTGAGTTAACTTCGAAGTTTTGTGAGTGGCGATATCTAATTGCCCTACGAAAATCTCTGAACATGGAGTATCCTTGTCCGCCACCACCCCGATAATATCTACCCATAGTCATGCTGCTGCCACCATGATACTTGTGGCGGTCTTTTTCCCATTCACGCCGCGCATGTTCAATTGCATTAACGTATTGCATCCGAAAGTCTTCCAGCTCCACGTAGTTAGTATATTGTGGAAGATGCTTTTGGGTGAATCCCAATCTTCGAATGACCGTCATTGCATGTGGCTTCTTTTTGAATTTATCAAACCAGGTTTGTTCTTTCTTGTCCTTTTTCATATGTTACCTCCATTATATTAAACGCGCCGCGCGCGTTTTTTTCACATTTATTTTTTTCGCGTTTCGCGAAGAGACCCACTCATTTTTCACGCTATCGTCCCCGATAAGCGTGAAATGACTCTCACTATTCATTATACATACTCCTCTAACACTTTATAAATTTGTCAGCAGAAAAATCGGAGATAGTGGCCATTTTACCGAAGTAAGGAACAGGCTTAAGCCAACGTACCCGAAAATGTAGCTTTCCATCAGAAGCATAAGAGATGGACTCGATAGTAGCCATTGAGCCCCCAAAATACTTGGCATATCGACCGCCTTCCGGATCGAACATTACCATATCTCCAATGTTGTATTTATTATCTTCTTTCATTTACGACCTCCAAATATTCCTTTCTTAAAATAATAATTTCATCACCGAATGCGCAAAGCATGTTATCACCGTTAACTTGAAGTAAGAGACCAGGTTCCTTGCCCTTTACACGATTTGCTATTCGTGAAAAATACTTAACAGCGGTCAGGCCACCAGGTATCGTCATTGGCCGAAAAATAACAAGATCACCCACGTTCATCATTCTTATCCTTAGTATTCGAATCAAGCTCATTATCGATATGTTTACAAAAATCGAGAGCAAATTGGGCAGACTTAATTGTAATCAATGAACCATCAGCATACAGGGTAACCCTACGCCACCAGGTCTTTTTTGTTTTAGCAATTGACACAACCAACCATGGCAGCGCAGTACGCTTATCATATACAAGATCACCGATGCTAACCTTCATATCCAACCACAGTAAACCAGGTACCAATACGATGCCGATGAATGGCGCCGGATTGAATATTCTCTCTCAAGATCCCACTTACAAAATATTCACGACGGGGCATGTATTCCCCAACAACAGCCCACATCACGGTCAATATGTCATCGCCCTCATGAGACCCATTACGGCGAAAGGGCACCGTGTCCTTTTCGACACCAAGCACAAGCCCAAGGGTCTTGTATCGCATGCCGGCAGCATTATAAGCAATCAGGTCACCGACTTTAATATTAGGCATCTTTCGCTTTTTCATCGTTAATCACCTCAAGGTTTGCAGCAGAAATATTACGAATACCAGTTGGGGTTAGTATCCGCACGTTCGGCGGATCAGGATGCGAGCGAGTACCGTCGCCAATAACAACCCCAATGGCGCGGTCAAACTTCATCCAAGGATTCAGTTTTGTCCACTCGCTCTCCCGTTCTCTTACTAGGTCACCGATCTTCATTTCGACGCAACTCCAAAATATCACCCTCCTTCATCCTTTCACAAATAGCAGGATGTACATGAATAATCGAACCACCGTCCAATTGCAACACACAAACAGTCTTCTCTCGGGAGTCGACGACACCCAAAACTATCTTCTTTTGACGCGCGCAACCCATCAATACACAACACATAAAAAACAAACGAAGCATCCTAAACTCTCCTCAACCACCGGTTATTCAATGGCCGCGGCTTGCACCCGGGCCATTTCACCCATGATATCACACCGCCATCGGTTTTTGTTACTAAGCCTATTGATTGAGGCAGAGGTGCATCCAAAAAAAGGTAAGTTGCTTGCGCACTAACCTTAACAAGATCACCCTTCATAATATCACAAATCATTTGAACTCCAATGTAGATAATATATCATAAGCCTCATAGGCCTACACTAGTTTTGCCATTTTTATTCCATGTGACACAGGGTTACCCTTGTGGTCAATTGAAACGAAGACAATTGCAGAAACGGAAGCAATTGGCCTATTTGATATATCCTCGGACACGGTCGCCTTAAAAGTCAAAGAGGTATTACCGCTCTTAATCAAAGTGATATTGATCCGAGCGATATCCCCTAAAGAAGCCTTTGACTCAAAGTTAACCAGCTCCATAAACCGGGTAACGCACACACGGTTAGTTAACTTGCGCGCAGTCATACCCGCGGCCTCATCTATCCATCTTAAGAGTACTCCGCCATGCAATGATCCATGTGCATTCAAATGTGGCGCACAGACCAAATATCGAAACTCAGTGCAGTGTTGGTTCATGCCGGCCTCCATATATCTCTGAGATAACCCATCGAGCCTCCCAATCAGAATTCTGAGTGCCGCGGAGACGTCGTATAGCTTCTGACCATGGGCCCATCTCATGATTTAGTAATGTGTCTGGATTAAAGTTCTCAGCAGCATCAGGCGGTACCATTCGATAATAACGTTTAACTATGTTTCCAGCTGATAATACCTCTATATATTGAAAGTAACTTTCATCTGCAGCATCATAATGGCGCCACTCACAGACGACTAAACCAGTCAATACAGCCTTAGGCTTTTGCACTGTGTCATAAAGCATAATCAATCGATTTTGTTTTGTACGTAGCTTGTCCATTTTTACACCTGAAGAGAGCTAGAAACTTACGTCCCGGCCGCGTTTTTATTACCATTCATTCCCTTGAACCATAGCATTAAACCCAAATATTGACCAAATTTTTCCCCGAAAATTTTTTAGAATTTTGAGCTTTTCTATAGAAATCACGTTTACCTTTTGGGTTCTCATAAGCAGGATCCCCTGCGGGATCTACCGGTTCAACCTTTCTTGGTCTACTACGGTAGTATCCCCTCCAAGCCCAAAAGTAATCCGTAACGTACATCTAACCTACCGAAGTGAATAGGTTCAACGTTGCCGTACTAAGTGCCAAGTAGTATCGTTGATTAGGCTCACCCGTCTGCTTGTTGTTCCTAGTAGTCTGAAACACTGGTTGTTTATCTGTACGATTTACCCAAAGATTAAGATGATCTCCATCCCATCCCGTGCTGCCTGTTGCATTAGCTGTTACCGCGCTTTTAAATGTATGACCCCAACACCCTGTTGTCTCCCAATCTACTGCTTGGTTACCCTTAAGTCCCTTACGAGAAATAACATATTCTCCGGGTGGATACACCCCTGCTTGGATCAATGCTTCGAGTGCACCCCGAGCCTCGCGTACTTTGTACATTGTATCAAGTGTTGCGTCTGACGCCAAGTTCTTACAAATCTTAACGTTTGTTTCTGTTGTATATGACATATTACTTATCTCCTTTTATTACGTAGCTCATGCCTTTTTCTGTTAGTTTATATCCGGACTGCCTGTTCTTTGGATCGATCTTCTCCCAAAGTGTACCATGGTATTCATATCGACTGTCAATACTACTGTATGGACTGAAAATCTTTGTGAAGTACCTTGAATACTGACCGCCTATATTAACGATCTCTGTTGCACTGAATCCCTTCCAAAGCATTAGGTTACGGATAATCTCATTATACCGCGTTTTACCTGGATTTTCAAAAATATAAGTCGCAATAAACTGTAGATTGTTCATCCCTTCTTCCTCCGCTCGATTATCGAGTCGATTATAATCCGTCCTTCCGTTGGCCCCTCTACCGGAAGCAGCATGCCTTCGCCGAGTACGTACCAACCGTCGGACCGCTTAGCTAGCCTTAGCGGACCGCTTGTGTTAAATGTCATTCCGTCGCTAAATGTGAGTGACATATTCATTCTCCTGTTTGATAGTGTAAAAGTGGTTTCATTTCAAAAAATTTCCGGCAGAAAAATTTCCGACCTTAGCCGCGGCTGTCCCCGGGAGGCTCCAGTGAGTATGCCAGAGTGGCCCTCTGGTGGGGCCTTTTGATGCCTTTTTTGGGGCCTAATTAGGCGCCCTTTCTGCTGGCTGTCTAGGCCTTGCTGGTAGGGCCTTTCTGCTCTTCTCTGGGCTGGTTAGGCGGCCTGCTCTCCTCTGCATTCTCTCCTCTTCCCGTACCGGTTGGTCCATCCTCTCTTCTTCCTCTCTGGCTTCCTGGTATCCATACTCTCTCTACTCCTTGTTGCCGCGAGTGAAACATGATTGTTTCTGTTTCTCTGCCGTGTCTCCTAAGTGCTTGATTTTATTACACTTTTTGGCAGCCGTGACTGAAACAATTTGTTTCACATGTTTCACTCTGTAACACCTTGTTACACCGCCTCGAGCATCGTCATTGGGACCGTCCAGTTCCGGTAGCCACCGGTGTCGACGATCGCGCGGGTCCGATTGATCTTCACGATCTTGCCCTTGTGACCGAATGGTCCGCCCCAGGTAACTTCCTGTCCGACGTATAGCTTAGCCTTTGCCGCGCGATTTGCAGCTGCCCGCTTCTTCTTGAGACGATTTACGAGCGTACCGTTGATGTCTCGCAGCTCACGATCGGTGAACCGGCCGTCAAGGATTGCCTTCTGGATTTCTGCTACTGTCATGATAAAGCTCCTAAGTGCTTGATTTTGTTAAACTTTTTGGGTGATGCGTTCCTATCCCTTGGGATCCAGACGGTTGACTTACCAACGCGAGCAGTGAACGACTTTTTTTGGGTGACCGGTCTGCGCACCTCTAAGGGT
>MDSZ01263248.1_pt1 | contig 10326 bp, 9 predicted proteins | sample 811201 | NCBI WGS metagenome assembly MDSZ01 (sample SAMN05326647, study PRJNA326480) | marine metagenome | isolation source: seawater | place: Indian Ocean: North | collected 2010 | reverse complement strand
AATTTACAATCAGACTCAGAATCTTTTTTTGCTTTCACTGCAGCTTCGGCCATGGCTACTCCACCTGATAAATGAATATTAAGCATCCAAATATTTAATGAAAACGCAGATATGCAAGCTTTATAGACAGTTGATGGAATATCATGGAATTTTAAGTCTAGAAATATATCAAACCCCTTCTTTTGTATTTCTTCAACTACTTGAGGGCCATATCTTGTAAATAGCTCTTTACCAATTTTAACTCTACATAAATTAGGATCTATTGAGTCAACAAATGACAAAGCTTCATTGATATTTTTAAAATCTAATGCAACAATAATTTGTTTCTTGTCATCCATCTATGTTGATCCTATTGCTTATTATGCTTGGCTCAGCAGTTTCCCAACTATTACATGAAGGGCATTGCCAAATATGGCTTTTAGATGTGTACCCGCAATTGCTACAATTATAAGTTATATAATTATCTCTTATAAGTATTAATAGATCAGAAAAGTGAGTATCATCATCATTTTTTTTAGAATATAACTTATCATAAATATTACTAAACAAATTATCTTTAATTATTTTTATATAATCCTTAGGAGCTTCATAATTATTATAGTTAAACATGAATTCGTATAATATAGGGGAGAAACGATTGGGAGATGAATAGTCTAAGACTAAGTTATAGATTCTTTTATCCAAGTTTTTATCTTGATGAGTACTAGATAATCTTATTATATCGTTCGATGATATTAATAAGAAATCTGCACTTGTTTTCACAAGCGACAGAAGATATTCGTAAGCAAGATCAGGATTTGATTCTATATTCAGTTCAAATAGAAGTTTATATGCTCTTGAACAATTTTTATTAACATCTATTGCTTTTTTCAAGACGGTAATTGACTTATTCAGCTGATGGTCTTCTTTATAACTAAGAGATTTTTCACAGTAGTATTGTGATATGAGAATATCCCTAGACGTATTTCTAATTATATCTTGTTTGAGAGATTTGCTAAAACTAATCGCGTTATCCCAATCTTTAGATAATTCATATGTCAGTAAAAGGTATTCGTTACACGAATCTTGGTAAGATTTATTCTCTCTTAAATTAAGTAGAATCTTCTCCGATTTATCATATAAACCGGCTGAGAAAAAATCTTTCGACAACTCATATAAGGTTTGATTCTTAACACTCTTGTCAAGTTTCGGCCTAGAGAGCAAATTTTGGTGTATTAAAATCGCCTTGTCAAACTCCCCTCTTCTTCTGTAAACGCCTCCTAGGGCTAAGTGAGTTTCAATAGTTGAGCTATCTACATCGATAAGATCTGTAAATATTTTTAATGCTTTGTCATCCTCGTTATTTAAAAGATAATTTAAGCCTCTATAGTAATCTGAACTGAAAATATTAGAGCTATATGGATCAGATTTAGATGAATTATAGAAGAAATAGACAATTGTGACAACTACGGCTATTACTATAATCAGTAACTCAATCATTCAGTTCCATCTCTCAATGGATTCCTTCTTAAGTTGTCAAGTTCCTCACGATTATTTTCTAGAGCAACTTTCATCTCACGATTCCTTTTCTTATATGAAAAAACTACTCCTACTAAAAATATTAGGGTAGTAAATATACCTGCGATAAATGAGTATAGGATTATCAGAGATAAAGGCAACTCATAGTTTTCTAAATAGATATCAATTTCTGTTACATTTGCGTTATACGTTGCGATTACCACTGCAACTACGATCAGTAGAATTGTGAATAAAAGGAAAAATAATCTACCCATGATTACATTCTAATGTAATTTTAACGATATCAACAGACTAAATGGTATTAACTCTAGCTTTCAACTCTTTGCTAGGCTTAAAGTGAACAGTATTTCTTCTTTCGAGAGCTATTTTTTCTCCAGTTTTAGGGTTTCTAGCTATCCTTGATTGGTGCGTATGCAAACAAAATGTACCAAACCCTCTTATCTCAATCCTCTCACCTTTGTATAAATTTGAGCCCATAAAATCTACTAATTTCTTAACAGAAAATTCAATATCCGAAAAGTTAAGATTATTGGTTTTTGAGATTAAAGTTATAATGTCAGATTTATTCACTATCATTTTGTAATGTACAAATCACTTGGAAATTTTTCTTGTCGATTGATTTGACGGTACAATTGATACTATCAGACACTTTAAGTGACTCATTCTCAAGGATACCTTTAAGTTCTTTTTGAAGAAGCTTGAGAGAGCCTGTAATATTTCCATGGAGTTTTAGGTAAACACCAGTGTCAGAAATACTAATAACTTTACATTCTACAGAATCGCCAGCTTTGAAATTTTGACTTAGTTCATTAAAGTTTGATTCGACGTGCTGTTTGATGCCTAAGGATATTCTCTCTCTCTCAGCGTCGATTGATAAAACTATAGACTCAATCGATTCTCCTTTTTTATAGGAGCGAATAAAATCCTCAGGTTTACCAATGTTTGTAACATCTGATATATGTATCAATCCATCAATACCGCCATCAAGACCGACGAAAATACCAAAATCTGTAATAGACTTAATCTCACTCTTAATAATATCTCCCTTGCTATGACTCGATGAAAATTCAGTCCAAGGATTGGGTAAGCATTGCTTATAACTCAGCGAAAGTCTTCTTTTTTCTTCATCAATCTCTATGACTTTTACATTGATCTTATCGCCAAGATTAAGTACTTTTTTTGGACTTATATTCTTGTTTGTCCAGTCAAGTTCCGAAGTCCTTATTAATCCCTCTATGCTGTCACCTAAATCAACAAATACACCATAATCAGCAATATTTACTACTCTACTCTCGTATACCTCATTCAATTCAATATTTCCTTCAACTTTTTCCCATGGATCATCGGTTAGTTGCTTCATACCGAGACTCACTCTGTTTTTATCCTCATCATATTTTATTACCGAGACTTCAATTTCATCACCAACTTTGAGTATTTCTTGAGGATGATTAATGCGTTTCCATGAAATATCTGTGATGTGCAACAATCCATCAATTCCACCTAAATCTATAAATGCTCCATAATCAGTGAGATTTTTTACGAATCCTTTTGTAATATTGCCTTCAGCATATTTTTCTTTAATTTCATCAGAACTTGATGTTTGATCTAACAAAACAGCTTTTCTGGATAGAACAATATTATTTCTTATTTTATCCATCTTAATGATCTTGAAATCAAGTATCTTACCTTCTAAATAATCTGTCTCTTTCGTGGGTCTAATATCTACTAGTGAACCAGGGAGAAAAGCTTTTACATCCATCAATTCAACAGTGAAGCCACCTTTAACTTTTCCACAAACTTTGCCAGATACAATTTCTTGATTATTAAGATAGTTTTCTAAAGTTGACCAAACCTTTTTTCTTTTTGCTTTTTCTCTTGACAGTATGGTCTCGCCATATCCATCCTCTACAAGATCTAGTGTTACATCAACGATGTCACCAATCGAGACCTCTAGTTCACCATTAGAGTTCATGAATTGATTTTTAGGAATTATACCCTCTGATTTTAAACCTGCATTGGTTATTACAAAATCATTTTTGATGTCAATAACTTTTGCAGGAATTATTTCTCCTGGTGTCATATTCAACTGAGAAATATTAGATTCTAATAATTTTTCAAATTCTGATGCTGTTGCCATAAAGTATAATTAATTAATTTTCTGTAATATTATACAAATTTAATATTTTATCAACAATTGCAGTAGGATTTAGATCAGAAGTATCTATAATTTTTGCATTATCAGCTGCTTTTAAGGGGGATATAGACCTATTGATGTCACTTTCGTCCCTTTTCTTCAATAATTCGAGTATTTTATAGTAATCTACCTCTTCGCCTTTTTCACTTAATTCATCAAATCTTCTTTTTGCACGAATCTCAATCGAAGCGTTGATGAAAAGTTTTAGGTCAGCATCAGGAAATACTTCGGTGCCCATGTCTCTACCATTTGCAATTAAACCGGATCCTTTGATACAAGAATGTTGAATATCAAGCATACACTCCCTAACAACAGGAATTTTAGATACTATAGAAGCTTTTTTACCAACTTCCTCTGAGTACAATAAGTGGTCAATTTTCGTATTTTTATAAAAGACCTCATATTCAAATGATTCATTGTTAACTTTTAACGAGATATCATTGATACATTTTTTAATTTGTAAAAAGTCATCTCTTGGTATATTATTTTTGGACATTATATGAGCAGCTGATCGGTATAGCTTTCCACTATCAAGAAGTGTATATTTTAATTTTCGAGCCAGGAGACTTGATATGGTACTTTTTCCTGATCCACTAGTCCCATCAATCGTAATTATGCATGTAGTATTAGACTTCAAAGATCTCCGCTCCTAGTGATCTTAATGTAGGTACGAATGATGGGAATGATGTTCCTATATTTTTAGTATCTTTGATAGTAACTGAATGACTTGATACAAGCCCAGCAACTGCAAATGACATTGCTATTCTGTGATCATGTAAACTATCTACATTGCCTCCAAGAAATGCACCACCCTGTATTTCTATTGAATCTACTGTAGAAGAGACATTGATGCCAATATTTTTCAATCCGTCTTCCATCGCTTTAATTCTATCACTTTCCTTATATCTCAATTCCTTTATACCAGTAATTTTTGAGACACCATTTGCATTTGCACATGCAATAAATAAAATAGGTAACTCGTCTATCAGAGAAGGGATGATATCACCAGATACATTAACCGATTTTAGTTTTGAATGCTTGACCTCTATATCTGCAACTAACTCATTAGATATAGTTTGGGTATTTTTTATTATAATATCTGCGCCCATGTTTTGAAGAACAGTCAGAATACCAGTTCTATATTTATTTACATTGACCATATTAAATTTTACATGAGAGCCCTCGATCATCAAAGCAGCTACAATAAAGAACGCAGCAGATGAAATATCAGAGCCTATGGTTATGTCTTTAGCAGTTAATGGTTTCATTCCAACAAAACGAAATGACTTACTGTCACGATTCAGATCGTAGCCAAAATGCTCTAATAAATTTTCTGTGTGATCTCTTGTGGGGATGTGCTCATAAAATACAGATTCTCTATCTATAAATAATGCTGCTAATATCAGGCATGATTTTACTTGGGCGCTAGCAATTTCCTGAATATACTCAATATTGTTTAGATGTGTAGATGGTGATATTTTAATAGGCGCCCTATAATCATTAGAAGCGATGTTAGCTCCGATTGATGTTAATGGCTTAATGATTCTACCCATTGGTCTCATCTTCAATGAGTCATCTCCAGTCAATGATGATTTAAAATTTTGAGCTGATAACAGACCTGTTAACAATCTAATTAATGTCCCTGAATTGCCTGCATCTACTATAGAGCTTGATTCTTTGAGACTGTATAAGCCCTGTCCTCTAATTAATACTTGTTCGTTATCTAAAGAAATATCAGCACCAAAGCTTCTCATAGCCGATATCGTTGCTAAACAGTCCTCTGAGTGAAGGAAATTATCTATCGTAAGATCTCCTTCGCATAGACATCCTAATATTATACTTCTGTGTGATATTGATTTATCTCCAGGTATATTTATATTTCCAATTAAAGATTTAGATTTATTGATGATAAGGTTATTTGCGACGTTCATTCAGTTTTATTTTGTATATTTTTTAGATAGTTACTCAGATTTTTCTGACTAGGTAAATCCATGAGTTTTTTTACTCGAACTATATTTTCTTGGATACGATCAAGTGACTTAATGATGTTAGTTTTATTATTGATAAATATATCAGACCACATTTTAGAGTCGCTCTTGCTTAATCGAATATGTTCCTTTATCCCACCTCCCAACAATATAGGAAGATTCTTATGAACGATTGACCTAGGTAAAGTATCGACAAATATGTATGCCATCAGATGTGCGATGTGACTAGTTTGAGACATCAGTAAATCATGTTTTTTATAATCTATATTGTAAGTAATGGATCCTATGGACTCCCAAAAATTCTTTAGTAAGAGATAAGACGATCTGGATGATTTCTCTTTATCAATGATAAAAACAACTTTGTTATTGTACATGTCTAAAATATTATTCTTAATTCCAGCTTTTTCGGAACCAACCATTGGATGTGAACTTAAATAATTAATCTTAGTGTCATTGAGAGCTTTATATATTTTACTATGAGAACGTCCTTTGGAGCTTCCAATATCAGTGAGTAATGTTCTTTTTTTAATATATCTTTTTACTTGGTTAATTATCTCTAAATATGAGCTAATGGGTGAACATATTATAATAATATCTGGATGCGGCATATTACTGTAGTCTTTTACTACAAAATCTATTATTTTAGCTCGTTTTGCATACTGTAAAGATTTTTTATTGATATCATAAGCAGATATTTTCTCTGATAGTTTATATTTCTTGATAGATCTACATAATGACCCTCCCATCATTCCTAATCCAATGACCAGTATGTTTTTAAATTTTTTCATTATAGAAATTTTTCATACATCTAATAAACACATTCATATCATTTTTTGTACCAAGAGAAACGCGAAGATATTTTGAAAGTTTGTAATTTTTTAGAGGACGAACAATGACTCCATTTTTGAGAAGATATTTGAATAAACGATCTGTATGCAAGCCTGAACAGAATGTTAAAAAATTACATGAAGTTCCTAAGTAATCTATTGATAATTCATGAAATAATTTTTCCAATTTATTGAGCATCATAGTGTTATTTGATTTACTTAATGCCACAAATTTTTCGTCAAGTAATGCTAACTCAGCTGCTTTCTGTGCAAAAAGATTTGTGTTAAAAGGCTGTTTAAAAAGCATGAGTTTTTCTATTAGTTTGTGATTAGATATCCCATAGCCAACTCTGAGTGAAGCAAGCCCATAAATTTTTGAGAAAGATCTCGTTACTATTAAATTTTCATATTTAGATACAAGACTAGCAGCACTCTTATCAATTTTTGGATTTAAGTACTCATAATATGCTTCATCGATCACTATAATAATTTTTCTGCTTATTCTACTGACAAATTTTTCTATAGAGGACAGAGAGATGTATGTCCCTGTCGGATTTCCTGGATTGGCAATGAATATTAACTTAGTTTTTTTCGATATTTTATTTCGAACTGATTCAAGGTCAATACCCATATAATTATTAGTATTTTTCTGTTTGTCAGGATTACTTGTAACAATTGAGGCGCCTTGTAACTTAGATATAATTTCATATACTAAAAAAGAGTGCTTAGGTATAACAACTTCACTGTTATTATCCAATGTCATTCGGGTTATGAATTCTAATATCTCATTACTGCCATTACCAAGTATAATATTTTTTTCAGTCAGTCTATATCCTATTTTTTTTGCTATTAATGATTGTAGTTTAGTCGGCTTACTATCAGGATAAAGATTAATAGGATGTCTTCTATTTGAAATATGTTTTAGTACCTTGTCTGATATATAGGGGTTTTCATTTGACGATAACTTAACAACTTTTTTGAGATTATATTTTTTTTGAACATCACTAAGATTAAATCCTGGGGTATACTTAGTTATCTTTCTGGTAGCCACTAATCAATACTCTTAGGATAAGAGCCCAGTAATTGAAAATATTTAGAGTTATCAGATATTTTATTAAGTGCATTCGATATTCTTTTATCATGAGTATGTCCAGATATATCAATAAGGAATAGATACTCCCAATTTTTTTCTTTTGTTGGAATAGATTCAATTTTAGTCATGGAGATCTTATTATTTGCTAAAATTTGCAATGATTTAGAGAGTTCTCCTGCCTTGTTTTTAAGAGACATAACAAATGTAGTTTTATCGTTATTAGATTTATCCACCTTAGCATTTCCAATTATAAGAAATCTAGTCGTGTTATTATGTATATCATGAATGTTGCGAGCTATTATATTTAGCTTATAGAGTTTACTACAAATATTATTAGCTATGCATCCTGTATTTTTGTACTTTGTCGCAAGGACAGCTGCTTGAGCATTACTGTCTGACGAAACACATTCAACGTTAGGCATATTCTTAGATATCCACTCATCACACTGTGATAAAGTTTGGTTATGAGCAAAAATTTTCTTTATGTTAGATAATGTTTTACTTTTTGACATAAGGCAATGTTTTATGGGAATATTTTGCTCGCCACAAATATTAATTTTATATTTTATTAAAAAATCTAACGTAGCCTTGATGCTACCCTGATTAGAATTTTCTACAGGCACAACGCCGAAGCTACTTGGATTATTTTTTACATCGTTAAAAACATCAAAAATATTATTTTTACTGTGCTTAATAACACTTTTACCAAAGAATTTATTAGTTGCAATTTCACTATAAGTCCCCTTAGGTCCCAAAAATGAGACCTCAAGATTTGTCTCTAAAGATAAGCATGCGGATATAATTTCTCTGTAAATACTATGAATATGCTCTGATTTTAGTGGGCCATTATTGAGTGATCTCAGAGTAGTGATGATCTGTGACTCTCTTTCTGGTCTGAATATATTTATATTATTCGATTTCTTTTTATACTCAGCAACATTTTTAGCAATTCCAGCACGTTGATTCAAAAGCTGTAATATCTTACGATCAATACTATCAATTTTGTCTCTGAATTTTTTTAACATATTTAGTCTTCTTTACGCTCTGATGATATTGCAGATATTTTCTCATCATCTGACATGTCTTGCAATCTAACACCTTGTGTGTTTCTATTTATGGTGTTCATGTCTGATGCTGATATTTTTATAGTCTTTCCTTTATTTGTAATGAGGATTATATAATCATTATTACTGAGATTAGCCGCACCAACAACAGGTCCATTTCTCTCGGTTGTTTTAATAGATATTACTCCTTGTCCGCCTCTATTTTGTTTATGATATGAATCTATTGACACCTTGTTACCAAACCCATTTTCTGTTACAAATATCAGTTGATCAGCATCTACTTTCAAAGATGAAATAATTTTTGCATTTTTATTTAATTTTATTCCTACAACGCCTTGAGTTCCTCTAGATCTTTCTCTTATTTGATTCTCGTCAAACATGATCGATTTACCTGTTGATGAAGATAAAATAATATTATCTGAACCAGTTGTATGCAATGCATTAAATAAATAGTCATCATTTTTCAGTAAAATAGCTTTTAGACCGCTATTTCTTACTTTTTTGAATGATGATAATGATAACCTGTTTACCATTCCGTCCCTCGTTGTCAAAAATAAGTAACTGTCTATTTCAAAATTTTTAATTGCGAGTAAAGCAGAAATGGTTTCATCATTTTCCAGTGGTATAATATTGTTTATAGATTTTCCTCTAGCTTGTCTGCTTGTGTCCGGGATATCAAATACTCTAATGGAAAAAACCTTACCCTTCGTTGAAAAACATAAAATTGTGTCATGTGTATGAGCACAAACTAATAATTTAGCTTTATCTCCCTCCTTAAAATTTGCAGCATTCACGCCCCTGCCCCCACGTCTTTGGCTTCTAAACTCGGTATTTGGCATCCTCTTAACATAATTAGCATCTGTCAGTACCACAATTACATCCTCTTTTTTAATCATATCTTCCTTATTGAGAAGGCCCTCATCTTGAGAGATAGCTGATTTACGATTCTCTCCATACATGCTACTAATTTCCTCAAGCTCTTTTATCATCAGAATATCAAGTTCAGAAGAATTGGATAAAATTTTGAGAAATTCTTTAATAGATTTAATGGCACCTTTGTATTCATCTGTAATAGTATCTTGCTCAAGATTAGTAAGTTTATTCAGCCTCATATCCAGAATAGCTTGAGCTTGGTCTCGACTTATTCTATAACCTTTGTCAGATAAACCAATTGATGCGTCTATGGACATATAATCCGAGCATTCTCTCATTAGCGAGGATAAGTTCCATTTTTTTTCAGTGGTAGTCCATATTTTATTTATTATTTTGTCTCTAGCTATATCAGTTGATTTCGAGGATTTGATTAGATCTATCATCTCGTCAATATTATTAAGAGCGATACTCAGTCCCTCAAGGATATGAGCTTTATCATATGTTTTTTTCAAAAGAAATAGTGTTCTTCTGGTAACTACCTCTCTTCTATGTTTAATAAACTCAGACAAAGCTTTTGGCACACTTACTGTTGATGGTTCACCATCGACAAGACATACCATATTTGCAGAAAATGACGTTTGAAGATTTGTCTGTTTGTAGAGGCTGCTTAGAATGACATCAGGTTGTTCACCCTTTTTGAGTTCTATTACAATCCTTAACCCATCTCTATCAGATTCGTCTCTCAAGTGACTAATGCCAGAAATTTTTT
>MDSZ01074513.1_pt1 | contig 10326 bp, 8 predicted proteins | sample 811201 | NCBI WGS metagenome assembly MDSZ01 (sample SAMN05326647, study PRJNA326480) | marine metagenome | isolation source: seawater | place: Indian Ocean: North | collected 2010 | reverse complement strand
ATTATCTACTACCTCATAAACCATATGATGTAAACCTGTGCCATCATCGGTGTCACCAATATACATACCTGGTCTTTTTCTAACAGCCTCAAGACCTTTCAAAACCTTTATAGAGTCAGCCTGGTAATTTTTTTTATTTGTCATTTTATTTTTTTTTGGAAAAGAATACTTATAACATTTTAATAGGATATTACAAAGAATCCATTTGCTTGATTAATTGATAATTTATTAAAAATTATTTAATGGCGGAGAGAATGGGATTCGAACCCATGAAAGGATTGCTCCTTTACACACTTTCCAAGCGTGCGCCTTCAACCACTCGGCCATCTCTCCATTAAAATTTACCAGGGTATTTCTTCCTTAAGCAAGTTAATAAATTTACCATTTAAACTTAGCCCATTTTTTGAAATTATATCGATTATAATGTCAGCACATTTTTCTGCTTTTATAATTCCTCCAGGATTCATACCTGACTGAACGTTGCCTGGGTCAATCGCAAAGACAATAGTCTTAGATCTTCTAAATAAATCTATAGACATGTTTTTTGTTATTGAATTAAGGGTGCTCTTTGAGGTTTTATAGATATAAAATTTACCTTCTTTATTTTGAGATATGCTTCCAGTGTCACTACTAATATTAATTACAAATTTCAATTTTTTTTTCTGTTTTAAAATAATTTGGATTATCTTTAATATTGATAAAGAATTTACCATTAATACTTCTTTAAATTCTTCAAAGTCTAGTTCTTCGATATTTTGGCTGGGTGGACCAAATACACCGGCACAATTAATAATTATGTCTAAATTTACATTTTTTATTTTTTCCTCAAAATTACTAAAGCCTTCTAAATCACGATTATCACATTTCAATATAATCAATCTATCATTATTAATTGAGCTCAAATTGCTTGAGTCTTTTTTATAAGTTGCAAAAACATTATTTTTTAAATCAAGAAGTTTTTTTGTTAAAGCTAGTCCTATTCCTGAATTACCTCCCGTTACCAAAACATTATTATTAGTAAAGTTTAAATCCGTAACTTTCTTATCAAATTTAAGTCTATATAAGTATTTTCTTATATTTGTTCTTAATCCCATTATTTTGTTTATTGACTAAATTTAAAATTTAAAGTTTTTCAAAATATATTATAATCAAAATATTTTTTTATATGAATTATTTAAATGACACATATATTGATTTAAACACTATAGCAAAAAATCATTTTGAAGAATACCAAAATGCTGAACCATTTCCGCATATAGTATTTGATAATTTTTTTAATGTAGATAAGTTAAATGATATCTTAAATGATTTTCCAAGTAATCTAGATAAAATAGGCATCAAATATGACTCAGATCCGGAGGTTAAATTAGCTTCAAACAACCCAGATAGACTATCAAAAAAAATAAATGAATTTCTAAATTTTACGAATTCACACAAATTTATAAATTTCATCAACAAAATTTCTAACATCGAGAGACCCTTAATTCCTGATCCCTATCTTTGGGGTGGTGGAGTTCATGAATTAAAAAATGGGGGATATTTAAATGTGCACTGTGATTTTAATAAACATCCTAAAATGAGTCTGGATAGAAGAGTAAACGTTTTAATTTATTTAAATCATGAATGGAAAGAAAAATTTGGAGGATCCTTAGAACTTTGGGATAAAAAAATGGAAAAATGTATAAAAAAAATTACACCCATTTTTAATAGAATGGTTATATTTAATACTACAGATTTCAGTTTTCATGGAAATCCTGAACCAATAAATTGTCCTGATAAAACAAAAACTAGAAAATCAATTGCACTTTATTATTACTCAAACGGAAGACCAAAAAATGAAATTAATGGAGATCCTCATACAACTCTTTTTAAAAACAGACCTGGTTCTCATGACTCAGAAAAGATTACTACTTATAAAAAAATTTTTTGGAAATTTTATTATAAAACTAAAATATTAATGGAATAAAATATTTAAATTATATCCATTATTAATTTTTATATATTAATTTTTTATCTCAATTAAATTTCTTTCTATATCATAAAATACATCTATCCCTTTCTGATCTTGCCGACGACAAGACGACGACAAAATCGTTTAAAAGAATTTGATGTGTTTAATTAATCAATGTTTATGTGATCTTTACTACTGAAACCTGTTCCAAGTTACACGCTTTCCAAGCGTGCGCCTTAAACCACTCGGCCATCTCTCCAAACAAATAAAAATTAAACTATTTTTTATTTCTAAACCCACTCAAAAATTCAGGAAGCATTTTTTTTACATACCAGCTAAACTGAGCAATTAATAAGTTATTAGAGTTATATCCATTATTAATTTTGATAGTTTTAATTTTAAAGTTTCTAAAAAAATTACTTGCATCTGCCAAATTAGAATGGGTACAAATTATAGATTGAGTGTTAGATAATATGAGCATATCAATAATATTCTCTTTACCAACTAAATATCTATGATTTTTTCTTTTATTGTCAAAAATATCAGCTTTTATACTTCTATATGAATTATAATAACAAATAATATCTTCATATCTTTGTTTAAGTTTTTTCAAATATTCAAGTTCTTCTGTAACTAAAAATATCTTTTTAAAATTATTTTTTTTAATCTCATAGTCTATATAACTAGTAATTTGCTCAAGAGTAGCTGGATATGGATGTCTTTCTTGAGTTTTCATGTCAGTTCCTCTGAAATGCACACCCAAAACTTTTTTGTTCAAAAAATTTTTTTTTAAAAATTTTTTTACTTCAACAAGTATTTCTTTTTTAATTTTAATATATTTTTTTAAAATCAAAAAATGTTTTTTTTGAAAAGTATCAAATTCTATTTTTTTTCTAGTTTTGCCATCAGCGATCATAACAAACTTTGATTTATAAACATCTTCTAACCTATAATTGTTAATTGGTTCAAAATAATATTCCCATGCATTTAAACTTTTTTTTATGCTTTTTATTTCATTATATTTTGTTGGGTAATTTTTCATATCAATTATCGGCTCACAACCCATTTCTAAAGCTAAAGAAATATGTTGAATTACGTAATTTAAATTAGAAAACATTCCACCACCAATATGTCTCTGAATCACATAAAATTTTTTATTTGGATATTTATTACCAAAAGAATGTACGTAATATTTTAAGTTTTTATCTTGATTAAATTTTTTATGTATTTGTTTTATAACAGCTGATCGTCTACTATAAATTTTTTGTTTTATCTTTTTTTTTAGAAAGTTTAAAAACATTTATTTCTTTTATATTTTCATTTTTTATTGTTTAACCTCAATAAAATTTTTTTCAGAATCGAAAAATACATAAGGCCATTCTTTATATCTCGTATACTCCTTAATCCAATAAGATAAATATCTTTCTGCTAAATATGCAAAAAGCCTCTTCGTTTCATAGTTTTTAAGATCTTCAAATTTAAAAATTTTTTCGCACTCAAACAACCAATTAAACAAATCTCTAAACCATAAATTTAAAATTTTTGGTTTTGAAATTAACATAATGTGGGGATTAAAAGTATTTGAAATATCTACAAAATTTTTGAATTTTAACTTATCCTTTTCGTTCATTCTCCCAATCGCTTTATCTAGTAATCCATACCCATGATACATATCAAAATGTAATTTTATTGATTGTTTTTTTTTATTTAGAAAGATAGTTGGGTCTTTTAATAAATTACGCCATCCCTTTTTAATCATTTTACTAAATTTATTTACATCTACTGTTATTGGTTTGCATATTATTGCATCATAATTTTTCCATTCTAAAGGTATTTCTCTTAAAAAATATTTGCTTATATTGTTGTAATCTATCTCTAAATTTTTTTCATTTTGAAGCCAAAATCTTCTTTTCTGACAAAATCCTATCCACGTATCATTGATTTGTTTAAAATTTTTTAATTCATTTTTCCAAAACCAATAATGAAAAGTTAATTCTGAATAAAATTCTTCTTTATAAAATATATTATCTAAATTATTTGACATAATATATTCCTCTGAAAACTTATTTTTTCCAACTCCAGCAAGTTTATATTCTAGATTTTTTAAAAATTTTAAATCTTTGTTAGTTACACAATAAATAAATAAATTTTTGTTCATTTTTTTTTTATTATTGCTACTTCGTTAAAATTTCCTTTTAAAATATTAATACTTGAAAAATTATTCAAAAAATATTCTTTGTCGTGTTTATCAATAAATTTTGAATAAAAATTTTTTTTATCAATTATATTATATAAGATTTCTCTCAAGGTTGGTTTTTCATTCTCTAAATTCATATCTTTCCTAGTATCTGGAAAATCTAATTCTTCAATTATAAATATTCCTTTATTTTTTAATGTTTTAAATAAAAGAAAAAGACTAATAATCTGATCTTTATGAGAATGGCTTGCATCCTCTATAATTATATCAAATAAAATCCTTTTTTTTATTATATTTTCTTTAATTGAATTTTCATTTGAAGAATTAACATAAAAATTTTCTAATCTATTAGACGTATATCTAAATAAATCTGGAAATATATCTCCGCTATAAATTTGAGCTTTTTTAAAGTAAAAAAAAAGTCCCGCTGATGCATTTCCGTGAAATGAACCTATTTCTAATATTTTAATAGGTAAATCTTTTAAATTTTTAAAATATTTTTCATAAAATCGCGCATAACCATGCCCTTTTATTTTTGTACTTTTTCTTTTATAAGGTTGAACATATTGGTCTTCAAATTCTTCACCCTTATCACTATTAAAATGATTAAAAAGTTTGTCTAATTGATAATTTTCCAAAAATTGAAATTTTTTTTCAATTAAATCTAAATTTATTTTTTTTGGCAAATAAAACAAATTAAGCAAATATTGAAAAGGTAAAACTATCAAAATATAAATCTTTAATAAAATATTAGCTTTATATAGTCGATGTTGATAATAGATTTTATAAAATGTTCTAAATTTCATTTTACAGAATAAAAGTTTTATATTTATCTAAATTTTCAATCAAGTATCTTGGAAAAGTGTTATCAAATTTAACTTTCTCATATTTATGACCTCTTTCAAAAAGATCAATTTTTTTATCAATCTTTTTTTTTATAACATCTATATTAGAAAATTTCTCAAACGAAAATTCAGTATGAGCAAAAGTTTTTAGTTTTAAAGAGATATCTTCTGGACTTAAGATATTATTAAAATGCCAACCAGCATTTTCAAATATTTCAATATTTTTTTCTTTATCAAATCTATAAAAGGAATATTTCAAATTTTTAGATTTAACTTTTTGTCTCATAAAATTGATGGATTCTAAATTTTTTTTTTTACAAACTCTTGTTCCTTCCCAAGGACTTTCATATCTGTTAAATAGATTAAACTTATAATTAAAACATCTTTGAAAAAAAATACCGAATTTTTTATTTAATTCAAAATTTTTAAGAATTTTTGGATTTGGAATTTCATCTGGATCTGAAAAAAAAATACAATCTTCAGACTCAAAATCTGATAAATTTTTTATTATATAGTCTCTCTGATATGCTTGGTTTTCCCAAACGTTATTACTTTCAGGAAATTTTTCTTCAATGATAATGTGCTTTATTTTATCCTTATCGTAAAAATTTTTTAGCTTAAAATTAATTTTTTTTTCATTGTTTTTGTGATCAAACTTTGACTCACAGATAATAAAACAATCTACATAATCTTTTAGAATGTTGTATCTTAAATCAAACATTAAATTGTTATCAAAAAAAGTAATACAATCTATTATCTTATAATTCATTATCTAAAATTTTTTCTAAAATATTCTTATTCAATTCCATGTCACCAATTTGTTCAGATTTTGAAATCCTATTATCTAATTCTATTCTCAAATAATTGAAACCTAAAATTTTTGAAATTCTTTCACATTTCCTACTTGGATGAGACTTGGGGATTAACTCAATTAATCTTAAATTAGGATTAGAAAAAACAATGTTAGACAAAGCGGCACCATGAGGGCTTATGATCACTTCCGCATTTTTAAATATATAAACTTGTTCAAAAAAATCCAGTTTACTTATTTGTAAACTTTGAAAACCATTTTTGATTAAAAAATTTTTTATTTCTTCATTATTTATTAATTTACAATGATTAAATTTTGAGTCGGATCTATCAATAAATATTTTTTTCGAGCATTCAATTTCTTTACTTAAATTTATAAATTTTTTTCTCAAGTAATATATTATCCACTCTGGTATATTTTTAATTTCATATTGGAAATATCCAGACTCATACCAAGGATGATCTACTGCATAAATTTTACGTGCTTTAATATGTCTGTATTTATTACAATCAATTAATTTTGACTCAGGAATATTAAAATTCTTTAAAAGGTTTATTTGCCATTTTTCATTTCCCTGAATATAAAAATAATCTACTTTTTCTAAATCGATAATCTGAGAAATTAATTTTAATCTAGTAATAATATCAAATAAGAAATGGAAATAATTAATACCACTTACACCTTGCGCTAAATTAACAATACTTCCGTCAATTTTTTTAATTAATCTAGGGGTTCCCTCTAATAGAACTTTATTAAACTTAGCATTCTTAAATTCACCATCAATTTGTTGAAATGAAATTTCTCGAATTAATTTGTTATCTTTTATTATTGCTACATTTTCTACTAAATCAGTGTAGATTCTAGCATCATCAATTTCATAAATTTTTTTTTTTAAATTATAAATCTTTTTATCAATTTGTAATGAGTTAATTTCATGTGCTAAAATATTTTGATTATCAGTGTTGTCATTCAACTCAATTTTTCCATTTAAAATTTTAAATAAAGATTGAAAAAAGTTTTTAAAAATTTTTTGTAAAAGTTTATTTAATTTCATTAATTAATCTTTAATAGAAAACGCAACTAACATATTGCCATTTTGCACTATATTTGGATACCCTTGCATTAAACTTTTTCCACCTGTAGCGTGAACAATTATATACTGTTTTCCATTAATTTGATAAGTTGTTGGAGGTGCAGACCCTATATATGGCATTTCGTAAGAGAATAATTCATCGCCTGTCGTCGAATTAAAAACATAAAATTTTTTATCTAACGTTCCTGTTGCAAAAATTAAATTTCCTTCTGTGCCTGTTACTCCTCCAAAATTTTCTGTACCTGTTCGTTCAATTCTTAAAGATTTTAATTCCTCATATTCTCCAAAAGGTACCTGCCAAATTTTTTTTCCATTATTTAAATTAATTGCTGTAATTGTACCCCAAGGAGGTTCGGAAATAGGGTATTTATTTTCAACTAAAGCTCTTTTAAAAGTGCTGTAATAAGATGGTGGTTCATTTTTTTTACTATCAATTTTTTCAACATAGGCCTCCCAAGGAATATTATTTGATGATACATACATTATATTATTAATATGATCTACTGAAGCGCCCATCCATTCTGCACCTCCATTGAAACTATATTGTAAATTTTTTCTATTTAATTCATACGTTTCATAAAAACCATAATTATAATTTTTGTATTCTTTTTTTATTTTTTTTAGTAAAGAGTTATCGAAAGACCAAAAATCGTTTTCAGAAAATGTATTTTTACCAAAAGGTTCTGGTATTTCTAAATCTGGTTGATACTTGCTTGTTTTTTCACCAGGCAATCTAGAAATTGGTGCCTTTTTGAGTTTAAAGTTAAAAATTGGTTTTCCACTTAATCGATCTAAAATAATTGTATTAGATCTTTTTGTTGGAGTTAACACAACATCAACTCTTTTATTATTCAAATTTAAATTAGTAAGTATTGGAGGGGCGGGTAAATCTGAATTCCATATATCATGAGAAGTTTCTTGAAAACTCCAAATTACTTTTTTGGCATCTAAATCAACTGCTATAATACTATTTGATGCTAAGTTTTTACCAGGTCTTTGGGTTCCATCAAAGTATGAATGTGGGTTACCTGTTGTTAAAAATAATAAACCCCTATTTTCATCAAGTGAAATACCACCCCATGGATTATATCCACTATTTTTAAATTTTTTACCACCAACTCTTTTAGAATTATCTTTTTTATATTTTAATTTCCATTTTGTTTTTCCAGTGAATAAATCATAAACTTCTATAGCATGATCCCAAGTGACTATAACGATATTATCTTTATAAATAACAGGTGTCATGACATTTAAACCAGTTCTAATTAAACCGTCACCACCAAAATCTTCAATTAATTTTCCATTTTTTGCATTCAAACAAATAAGTTTTTCTCTATTCGAAAAATATAACCTTGGTGGTAAGCCTTTTTTTTTTGACTCAAAATATAAAAGACCTCTTCTTGCTGCAAAGTATCCAAATTTTTTTGATTTCCATTCTAATTTGCCTGTTTCTCCGTTTATTGCAGTAATTCTTCCACTTGATGTTGGGGTATAAATTATTCCATTAAAAACTATTGGATTTGCTTGAATATCATTTTTTGCTTCTTCATCCTCAAACATCCAAACCATTTCAAGTTTGGATATATTTGATACATTGATATTTTTCAGGGATGAAAATCTATGAGAAGTATTATCTCCGTGACTTCTTATCCAATTTTCTCCAATATTTTTGTAATCAAATTTAGAAAAAGTATATTTATCAGTTGCTTGAATATATTTATAATCTGGTAAATCATTTCTTAATTTTTGATCCTCTATTTTCCAATAATCTTTGTGAATTTTAGAATATTTATAAAGAATATTTTGATAATTTAAATCAATAAAATTGTGTAACTTTTTTAGAAGATTATTATTTAAGTTGTTATAACTATAAGTAACCTTACTTTGATTTATATAGTATAAATCAATCTTTTTATAATCTTTCCATATATAAATTAACAAAATTATAAAAATAATAGAAAAAAAATTTTTAAAATTAAATTTAATTTTCATAGATTACTCTTTTTGAATTTTGAGTACTCCTATAAAGGCTTCTTGTGGTATTTCAACTCTTCCAAATTGTTTAGATCTAGCCTTACCTTTTTTTTGTTTTTCTAATAGTTTTCTTTTTCTATCAGTTGCTCCACCACCATGGATTTTTGTTAATACATCCTTTTTGAAACCTTTTATTGTCTCTCTTGCAATTATTTTACCACCGATTGCAGCTTGAACCGGTATCATAAAATTGTGTCTTGGAATCAAATCTTTCAGTTTTTCACACACTTCTCTTCCTGTACGTTGAGCAAAATCTTTGTGTATCATCATTGCAAGGGCATCTACAGGTTCTCCATTAACAAGTATTCCTAATTTGACCAATTCACCCTCCCTGTGTTCTATCATTTCATAATCAAAACTAGCATAACCGCTCGTCATCGATTTTATTCTGTCATTAAAATCAAACACAACTTCATTCAAAGGTAATTCATAAGTTAAAACTGCTCTATTACCTGAATAAGCCAAATTAATTTGAATGCCTCTTTTGTCCTGGCATAATTTTATTATTGATCCTAAATATTGATCTGGTGTTATTATTGTAGCCTTTATCCAAGGTTCTTCTATAGAACTTATTAATGTCGGATCAGGAAGGCTTGAAGGGTTTTGCAAATCAATTACATCACCTTTATTTAAGTTAACTTTATAAACAACACCAGGAGTTGTAGTGAGTAAGTTTACGTCAAATTCTCTTTCTAACCTTTCGGTAATGATCTCAAGATGAAGAAGACCTAAAAAGCCACATCTAAAACCCAATCCTAAAGCTGAAGAAGACTCAGCTTCAAAGGAAAAACTTGCATCATTTAATTGCAACTTTGCCAGGCCATCTTTTAATTTTTGATACTCTGAACTATCCACTGGAAACAAGCCACAAAAAACTACTGGTTTACTTGGTTTAAATCCTGGTAATGGATCAACTGCTGGTTTAGATGCATCACAAATCGTATCTCCAACTTTTGTTTCTGATAAAACTTTTATACCAGTTGTGATAAAACCTATCTCACCAGTATTTAACTCTTCAATATCCTTTGCTTTTGGAGTAAAAACTCCAACTTTCTCAACAACATAATCCTGGTTCGTTGAAAGCATCTTAATTTTCATATTCTTGTTAATCTTGCCATTAATTATTCTAACTAAAATAACAACACCCAGGTAGGTATCGTACCAGCTATCTACCAATAGACATTTTAAATCTTCATTCAGTTTTCCTTTTGGACAAGGTAACTGATTAATAATTTGTTCTAAAATTTCATCTATACCTTCTCCAGTTTTTCCTGAACATGGAACCGCATTTCCAGTATCAATACCAATTACATCTTCTATTTGTTTTTTAGTTCTATCTAAATCTGATGCAGGTAGATCTATTTTATTTAAAACTGGAATTATTTCATGATTAAT
>MDSZ01055178.1_pt1 | contig 10326 bp, 7 predicted proteins | sample 811201 | NCBI WGS metagenome assembly MDSZ01 (sample SAMN05326647, study PRJNA326480) | marine metagenome | isolation source: seawater | place: Indian Ocean: North | collected 2010 | reverse complement strand
GATTGCCTGTGATGACTCCTTAAGCAAAGACCTGCAAGTCACATTCAATGCACAAACCATACCTGGCAACCAAACTATCCAGGCAGGGTCAATTCGCCATTCGTATAATTCCTGAGATCTTTTTAGGATTCTGTCGATTAATTGAGCAGGTGGCAGACCATAACCAAAGTTGCCGTGTACATATGAAGCCTTCGCCTGCTCAAGTACAGAAGGGGGGGATTTAAAATCCATATCCGCCACCCACAATGGTATAATATCCTTATTTTCATATTTCCCCCATTTAAGAGAGCATTTGCCTATGCGACTTGGAGGGTTATCAAACTCTGATTTGTACATTATATCCGTTATCAGAAAAAATCATCTCCACGAATACAGGTATTTGAAAAGAAAATAGTCAACCTTTGGATCCACCGCACGCAAATAGGAAACTGAAAGTCCATGTTCTTCATCTATCCACCAAGTAAATTCGGAATGTATTTTAAAATCGTTGTATTGAAAATCCTTCCACAATCCATACAACTCTGCGAAGCATAAAAACGAAAAGCTTTGCGTAAAAGAAATCTCTGCACCTGCTTCTATTGACCAACCCAATCCATCTTCTTCCAACAGCAAACTTGCAGGATCACCAAGGTAATTAACACCTAAACTAAGGAAGGGTCGAAACATCCCCTGATTATCATAAAACTGGTCAAAATGATATCTGATGCCTACCCCTAATTCCCAAACTGTATCTCTTGAGGAATTTGTTTCTAATCCTGAATAACTATACTCGAATGTAAAATCCATTGGTTCACTAGCCAGCGAATTAACAAAAATATTAAAGTTATCTCCTTCAAAAGCATTAGTTGCCTCATCCACTACACCGAATCCAAAACCCGTATAATATTCACCTAGTCTCGATTTCCCTGAAACGAAAAACAATGGAATTAACAGACAATTGAATATAAAAAAGGATCTCATAGTAAAAAATCTAGAAATAAATGATATTTCTGTACTCTTAAAGCTGTTTCTGAAACTTTTAAATGTAAAATCGCCGATCCGTCATACAGGTTAGAAAAAGCAGAGCCGAACCTGCAATCATCAGGGCAGATATTACAGAAACACCATCAAAACCAACCTTACTTTCAACCCAGTACCCGGCAAAAGGAGCAAGAAACCCTCTAATACCGGTAAATGACATGTGAATACTCATATAATCCTTTTCCCTTCCTGACGGGGCAAGCTTAGTGACCCATAGATTCCAAGCCAAATTAGCACCTCCCATTCCGATACCGGCTAATACAGAACCAGTAAGGATTCCAATTATTGATTGAGAATTGAAATATATAAGAATTGCTATTCCCATAAACATATTCAAAAGAACTCTTAACTTTATGAAATGCATGGAATCAAAGAGCTTACCCCAGAAAAAAGTACTAATTATTTTTGCACCAAAAAAAGCTACAACTGCAACCAACGCAATATCTCGGTTGGATAAATTCATTTGATTTTCGCGGGACAGATATTCTATGCGCAATGGGAATGTCATTATCGCACCAAACCCCAAAAGCATCCATGCTGCTAGAACTCTGACAAAAATATGATCCTCACGCAAAAGTGCAAATCCACCATACTTCTTAAAGCTAGGGAGATTATTTTTCACGATCGGAATAGAAGCATCCATTTTCCTGAGAAGCCAAGCCGCAACAAATGCTGAAAAACTCATCCAAACGAAAATCCAGCAATAATCTGCGTTATTCAAATCCAAATAGGATCCGAAAGCATAAGATGCGATCAATCCACCGACCGTACTTAATGCTAAAGTTATCGAAACTTTTTTACCTCTCTCTTCTGCACTGTAATTTCTAGCATAGGCCTTGAGTATCATGTTGGGAATTTGGGAAAGGCAGACCTGAGCAACCATGCAAGAGCAAACAAACAGAAACAAAGAACTTGTAAAACCTGCAAACAAGAGCGATGCACCCGTTAAAATCATCAAATATGATGAGATTTCAACTTCTGTTTTTTTTAAATTTGATAGAGTAGAACTCAAGAAAGGAGTTAAAAGTAAACCGACAGACATACCACCAGACAGAAAACCTTTGTGAACGGGTGTTGCATCCCACCATCGGATTGCAATTAACAAAACAAATACACTAAAGCCGATTTCGAGAACTCCCTGAACAAGGCCTCGCCAGGAGTCAAATATCTGAAAGGAAGAAAAGCTAGATTTCAATTAATCGAACTCGGCCTTAAAATTAGCAGAATTTTAACTCAAATTCTTTTTCAGCCTTTTCGTCACCAATCAGAATAATTTCACCATCTTCTGAAAATTCATGCTCAGGAGATGGTGTTATTACAGTTTCTTCTTTGCCTTTTATTGCAACAATACTGCAACCCGTTTTTTCCCTGATTTTGGAGTCACGTAATTTTTCGCCAACAAGTGACTTCGGTGTTTTTTGACTAAAAATATCAAGACCTTCCGTAATCATCAAAATCTCTGCCCGATTAAGAAGATTAAAAAGAGTATTTGCACCCATGTGATCCTGTGACATGACGAAATCTGCCCCTGCACGATGTAAAGGCTCAACATTTCGGTGAAGAAAAGCCCTTGTTATAATTTGGGCATCAGGGCGAAGCTTCCGGCAATATATAGTAAGATATATATTTGATTCATCATCATGACTAGTAATTAGTACAGCAGGAGCTTTATTTATGCCGGCCCTTTCGAGAATTGCTTTATTGGATGCATCTCCAACAATTGAGTTTTTAACCTTTGAGGCTTTCACCTCATCGGTCTCTATGATTCGATAAGCAACATTCATTTCCTCGAGGCTTTTTGCAGCCTCCCTTCCAACACGTCCGGCACCAATGATAATTACTGGAGCATGATTTTGACTGTATTTGCCGAAATGTTTGTCGTACTTTTCAAAATGCGAATCCATCCCAGCTAAAAGTAATACAGTATGATTATTCAGCAACGCATCAGGTTCCGGAAGTTGAAAATGCCCACGCTCCCACATTCCAACCACATTGACTCCTAAATCTTCTCTTAAACTTGTATCTTTAAGACACTGACCAACCAATGGAGTTCCATGAATTGTGGCTTCTGCTATTTTGACATCGTCAAAAGAACCGATGAGATGGGTGCTTCTGTCCGTGCAGCTTATTCTTCTGGCAAGAAATGATCCCATTTGCTTCGATACTTTAATAACATGATTAGCACCTGCCAGTGAAAGTATCTCTTCAGATGTTTCCCTGCTACAGGTAGAAGCAATGATACATTCAGGGTGTGCCTCCCGAGCACGAAATGCTATATTTACATTCCTAATATCATCATCTGTAGTCACAACCATTACACAATTTTGAATACTAGCATCTTCAAAGGTCTGGGCATCATCTAACTTTCCAAGCATGACAGGGATTTGCATATCATGAAGGCGGAGGGCTTCATTCAATTCCTCAACGACTAACACAAACGGATACCCGAACTGGTTTAATTTATCCATTAGATCATGGCTTATGGAATCGTAATGGGTCAGTATAAGGTGTTTCTGCTCTACACCATCAAACTTACGTGGAATCCGAGCACCCGTCTGATATTCCACAAAAGGCTTATAGAGGAATTCCATAAATACAAAAGGGAGAACAATAAACAAGTAGAAGACTCCAGTGAACATGACGACCATTGAAAATAAACGACCATCATCACCCATGAAGGTTATATCGCCATACCCCAATGTGGACATTGTAGTTAATACCCAATAGAATGACTCTACCCATCCGATTTCTTGCGACCTTTCTACCGACATCAACTGGCGATAGATGTTCATGTATACGAAAACAAAAAAGAAAAGCACTAAGGCAAATTTCAGAAACCGAAATATATTAATGCGTTTTTTTCTTTGATGAAAGCCTGATGGAATAGACTGAATAACTTCTTTCACAAAATTAAAGTCGCTAAATACAAAATTGCTCTTTAGCGAAAAAGTAAATTGGACAAACTAAAAGTAATAATTCACCCATCATTAGTATTAATGTATCACAACTTATATGATAATGATCTTTAGTCAGTGAGATTGCCATTCAAAAAAGTATTCCTTCTTAATCTTCTTAGTTTTTGCTTTGCAGTTATAAATGCAGAGAAAGATGAAAGACTTACCATTTATAAAGAAGCAAACGATTTAAAACCTGAAGCAAAAACTTTTGATTGGCCCAGGTTCAATGGTCCTTTCGACAATGCAACTACTTTAGAAACCCACTTAAGTACTGATTCAGGAAAACTAAAAATTAATAAAATATGGGAACTTTCCAAGGGAGAAGGCTATGCTTCTCCAGCAATAGCAGACAATCGCCTAATCTTATTTCACTTAGATAGTTCAAACGAAATTATAGAAGCAAGAAACCCTGAAACTGGAAAAAAGATTTGGTCCTACAAATATCCCGCAAAATACCGAGATCGATACGGATACTCCAATGGACCTAGAGCAAGCCCGCTCATTTGGAAAGGCAAGATATATGCTCACGGCGTGACTGCATGGTTAACATGTCTAGACTTAAAAACAGGCAATCTTATTTGGAAAAGAGATCTTAAATCCGAGTTTCAAATTCCCGATTATTTTTTTGGAAAAGGGTCAAACCCAATTGTAAGTGAAGATTCATTGATTGTTAATGTCGGTGGTAGCAATAATGAATGTGTGGTAGCATTTAATCTTTTAACAGGTGAAACAAAGTGGATAGTTGAAGACTCCTGGGGTGCCAGCTACTCATCACCTGTAAGTGCAAAAATTCAAAACACTGAAGTTTGCCTCGTTTTCACAGGAGGAGAAAGTCGTCCACCTCATGGAGGTTTACTTATAATTAACGCAAGAACTGGTGAGAAATTGACTAGATTCCCTTGGAGATCTTTATCTTATGAATCAGCAAATGCAGTTCCTCCGATAATAATCTCAGAAAATCGTGTTTTTTTGAGTGAATGTTATGAAAAGGGAGGGGTAACAATTAAACTAGATTCAACATTCAATGCTGAGGTTGACTGGCATAAACCAGATTACAACATTCATTGGATGACTCCCATAATCAAACACGGATATATGTATGGAGTTGCCGGCCGACATCAAAGAGGAGCAGAGGTCTTTTGTGCAAATATAGAAAACGGAGAACTTGCGTGGAGGGATCGTTTAAAATGGAATACTCAATTAATGAATCGTCAAATCGAATTAGAGTTTTTCAGGGGGTCATTATTAGGGGTCAGAGACTATTTCATTGGTTTATCCGAGCTTGGATCATTGGCACTTTTCACCATGAACCCCAAAGGCTTTAAAATTCTAGATGCGAAGCAGTTATTTTTCTCACCCGGCACCTGGACCCTACCAGCATTGAGTAAAGGTCTTCTCTATATCATGCAAAATGAAAAGGACCGTTCATCAGGGAAGGGAGCACGAATTTTATGCTATGATCTTCGTGGTAATTGAATGAAAGTTCATGATAAAAACTGTCAAATACAGGTACAACCACTTGGTGGATTTGATCAACCTCTAACCTATGTTACTGACCAAAAAACAATATCGTCCTTAAAGCTCGGTTCACTTGTCAGAATTCCTCTGGGAAAAAGAAAAGTAGCCGGCATAGTTTGGTCCTTTGATCAGCATGAAAAAACCGATAAATTCAAAATACGGAGTGTCTTATCCGTGATTCAATTTACACCGGTCATTACTAAAGATTTAATGGATCTGGCATCATGGACTAGCAAGTATTACGCTTGCTCTAGAGAATCCTGTCTAGAAGCAATGATACCCACTCCCATTCGTGAGGGAATGCAGGCAAAATCTCGTAGGCTTCTTTCATTAAACAGAAGTAATAGTAACCAAGTTTCCGTGTCATCAAGAGCAACAGCTCAGCTAAAAGTTATCAAATTCCTTAGTGAAAAAAAGTCGCCAATAAGTGCAACCGAGGTGATCAAACATACTTCAACCTCACCAAATGCTATTTCAAGTCTTGTGAAAAAAGGTCTCATTCTTGAAAGTAGTGAAATTATTGACAGAACTGCTTACGATGACGAATTTATGGATTCAGCAGACCAGGTTGAGCATTCGATCAATCTTAACACAGAACAATTAGAGGCGGTGAAAGAGATAAAAAAAGACTTGTCTAAAAAGTCCTTCAAAACTCGACTCATCCATGGAGTAACTGGATCTGGCAAAACCGAAGTATATTTCGAAGCGATGGAAAATGCATTGGAGCAGGGCGGCAGTGTTTTGTTTTTAGTTCCTGAGGTTGCACTTGCTCCTCAAACTGTTTCACGCTTAAGAAAACGTTTTAGTTCTGAAAAAGTTGTAGTTTGGCATAGCCATATATCTTCAGGAGAAAGAGTTGATGCGTGGAAAAGCTTGATTACAGGTAATTCTCGCATAGTCGTAGGCGCCCGTTCTGCCATTTTTGCACCGTTGTCAAAACTGCGTTTAATCATTGTCGATGAAGAACATGAAAGTGCCTATAAACAGGAAGACACACCGAGGTACCATGCCAGAGATATAGCAGTAGTTAGAGCAAAGCATACAGACTCACTTTGCTTGTTAGGATCAGCAACACCCAGCCTCGAATCAATTAATAATGTAAGGAAGGGTAAATATGGAATCAGCCATCTACGCAATAGAGTAGATAACCGCGAACTACCCCTTATTCATTTAGTGGACATGAGAAGAGAGGCAGACAAAACTCGGACGCTCCCCATACTGTCTCAATCTCTTATTGAAGCCCTTCGTGAAAGATGTGCCAATCGCGAGCAGAGTATTTTATTTTTAAACCGAAGAGGCTTTAATACAACAATGCTATGCCCTGATTGCGGTCATGTTGAAACCTGTAAAAACTGTAGCATAGCCCTTACTTATCACAAAACCGACGGATATTTAAAATGCCATTTATGTGGATACCGAAAACCAGCTCCTCGGCAATGCAAAGAATGTAAATCCTTTGACCTCAATAGAAAAGGCCACGGAACTCAAAGAATCGAAGATCTGGTTGCGGAATTACTTCCAAATCGGACTAGAATTAGAAGAGTCGATGCGGACATCATGACCAAAAAAAATCTTTTTAGGGAAATACTCTCAGATTTTCGCCAAGGTAAGATAGATGTTCTTGTTGGTACTCAAATGATCGCTAAAGGTCTCGATTTTCCCAAAGTTACTTTAGTGGGAGTTATAGATGCTGATCTTCCTCTCAGAATGGAGGATTTTCGTGCCTCAGAAAGGGCATTTCAATTGTTAGTACAGGTCTCGGGCAGGGCAGGGCGGGGTAATAGAACAGGTGAGGTTTATGTACAGACCTATGCACCCCACACGCCAAGTATTCAATATGCCCGCAAAGCTGATTTTGAAGGATTCGTTAAAGAGGAAATGGAAATGCGACAAGAATTCAATTACCCACCTTACAGGCATTTGATCAGACACTTATTCAGGAGTAGAAGCGAAGCAAAAGTAGAATTTTACACCAATAAGTGGGCCAGCTTAGTAAATAAGAATATAGTTGGTAATGTCACAATTAAAGGACCTGCACCTGCACCGATTGAAAAAATTAAGGGATATTATAGACACCATCTTTTCTATTTTACTGTTTCAGTAAAAAAAGCATTAGATGAACTTAGTAAACTTAGGCAAAATTTCCCATTAGATCCTGATGTACACGACATTTTAGATGTCGATGCATACCAAATTTCATAGAAATTTAGATGGGTGCCTTCAATTGGAGGCGTGACTTAATTCCATTTGAATTGTTTCTAATTAGTCTAACACCGGCACCAGCAGGAACTAAAACATCACTAAAGGGAGTAATTCCACCACCTAACTTTTGCCACCCGCCTAGACTAAAGAGAATTTCTGGAGATTCAACATAACCAACACCAGGTTCTGTAATAGTGATTGAGGCAACTTTACCGTCTACTACATGGGCAATACCTTTTCCGCCTTGCCCACCACCGCCTACAAAAAGGACAACTATATCTTTTGCATATCCAGTACCAGAGTATCCGGTTTCCCATTTGGCGGTACCTTCATCAATAAAATCTGAATTACCAAGCCTATCTATAAGCTTAAAACTATCTTCATCCAAAATCTTCCCCTCATGCAAGCCATTAGCTGAGGAATCTATGACGAGTCCTTGCCCATCGCTGACTACATCGTAATCTTCGTTTATCTGATCCTTATCCTCATTAGTTTTTCTTCCTCTTGCTCCAGTTATTTTAACAACGAAACCATCACTTAAACCGTGATTATGAGAGGTAATGATTATATCCTCATTTATTATATTTGAAATAGAAGTGATACTTCCTGAATCAAGAGAGATATCTAAAGGAGTCAATGATGCTCCTACTCCGCTACCTGGTTTTGCAGTTGCCCACGCTTTTTCTGCTACCTCAATATTCGATCCATCCTGCCAATAAGTCGTCCAAATATTGTCTTTCAGTATTTGGACATTGTCAGCTGATTCTTGCTCGAACTGAGATAACCATAAACTCCCATTTGAAGAATTAGTAACTATGCTTTCACTATCAATTAAGTCAGAAAGCATCATATCAACTGCATAAGGATTACTCACCAAAATATTCTTACCCGCTGCAGGGATGTCAAAAACTGTATCAATAGTCAAAGCATTACCTTCAACGATTAAATCAAGATCGGCATTCGATTTTCGAGACAATATGATAGCCCTTCCTGGTAGTATTATTTGATCATCGGCATTTACACTAGAGTTACCGTCACGCACCCATGAATTTCCATCGTGGTAAAAAGATTCATAATCATCGATTGCCCCTGAATCTCCTTGCAAATAAATCAGATCAGGATTCAGGGAACCGGTTTGTAATTTAACATCTTTGTATCCAAAGAAGTCACCTAGTGTCCATGCGGCAAAAACCTCAACAAGTGAATCATTTAAGAAAATAGCCTGTAAATTTTCATTGAATTCATTTTCCAACATAAGGGTGTCGTTTGTATTTGAAGTTATTTTGTAATATCTTCCTGTGAAGTTGGAATCTTCCTCTACTAATCTCAAAAAATGTACACCACCTTCAGATGAAATAATCGGAGCAGCTAAATATCCCATTCCTGGATTGGTAATAATTATTGATTCAACTGAACCATCATCAGCAATCTTTGCTTTAGCCTCAGCTGGTTCATAATCAATACCTCGCTCTGATCCACTTTCCGGAAGAGTAATGCTTATTTTAGGGGGGTGAAGAAAGTCAGAACCACCATCTAGTACTTCTATCCAGTCTAAGGATGTGGGATTGGAGGTGCTTAAATGAGCTTTTAGTCTTGGTTTCTTAGCAACAAACTGCCCGTCTACAAAGGGAGCTTTATCATTGTTTGAAGGGTCAAGCAAATCAGGTACTTTATGAAAAATAACTTGATTACCCTGAATCTCCTTTATCTGTCCCCTAAATGTTATTTTTCCCTGTAAACTTGGAGATATAATTTTGAAATTAGGAGAGTCTGGCGTCCCCCCCTCTACAGGAATTGAAATAGAACCAAACTGATCAATTCTTTCAGCGGACAAAGAGTTTATTATGAAAAAGAAAATAGATGGAAAAAACAAGAAGACAATATTCCCAAATAAATTTCTTAAAACATTCATAATCAATACTCTAAACATGTACTATGTCTACACAGAAAGCAAAAAACTAAAAATTAAAAAAACCATTACACTGAATGAACCGTAAAAAATTCCACAACTTTTCGTTTGAAAATTATTTTTTAACTACTTTGGCACCGGATTTTCTCCATCCTGAAATACCTGCAGACAGATGCCTGATGTTCTTATAGCCAAGTTTAGCTGCTGCTTCAGCACCTTTCTTGTATGCACGGCAACCAGGTCCTCCGCAATATGAGACAATTAGAGTATTCTTGTCCTTAGGTAGAAGTTTAGAAAGTTTTTTCGAATCAGTTGAAAAATTAATTGCGGTAGGAATATGACCTCTCGAAAATGACTTAGGTCCATTGACATCTATAACAGCAACTTTACCCTCTTTTAAGGCCGCCTGAAGCTCGCCAACACTAATGTCAGGATACTCATTAGAAAACAGAGTACATGTAAAAAATAATGAAGTAATAATAATGAGATTTTTCATATGTTTTTTGGGTTTGTGATTTAAGTATTGCTAAAAAATTGATACATCATGGTTTAACTACACGAACACGAAGGAAGTTCTTGCCACCTCTTTTGAGAGAATCCTCAGTCACAAAGGTTACCCTGTCCATTTCTCCACCAAGATCAACTGTCTTTGAAGTCTCCAATAAAATTCCTGAGCTAGTCCATGTTCTGAGGTTTGAACTTCTTTCTACAATATACCTG
>MDSZ01167305.1_pt1 | contig 10328 bp, 11 predicted proteins | sample 811201 | NCBI WGS metagenome assembly MDSZ01 (sample SAMN05326647, study PRJNA326480) | marine metagenome | isolation source: seawater | place: Indian Ocean: North | collected 2010 | reverse complement strand
ACTTAATGTCTTCGATTAAACCTACTCCTCCAATAACTGGGGTTGGTAATATAGATTTTTTGTTGGTTTCATTATATAAAGATACATTTCCTGAAACTACTGGATAATTTAAGAAATTACATGCTTCTTTAATACCCTCAATAGATTTTTTTATCTCATACATAATATTAGTTTTTTCTGGATTCCCAAAATTTAAATTATCAGTTATTGCTATTGGTTCCGCTCCTGATGCAATAAGGTTTCTCCATGATTCAGCAACTGATATTTTTGAGCCAAGTTTTGGGTCCGCTTTACAATAAATTGGATTGCAGTCTGCAGTAATAGCAATTGCTTTTTTTGTTCCATGTATTCTCACAACAGCAGAATCAGCTTTTCCTGATGAGAAAATTGTATCTCCCATTACAGAGGAATCATACTGCGAAAACAGCCATTCCTTAGAGCAACAGTTTGGACTTGAAATAATTTTAATGAGTGCTTCTTTAGGATTGATCTTTATCTCTTTAGATTTTAATTTTTCCTGTTTCCCCTTTTTATATGGTCGAGAATATTCTGGAGATAAATCAGCTAGAGGTTTGATAGGTAATGAACCAACTATTTTTTCTTTATGAAAGATTTCCATTTTTCCAGTCTTTGTAATTTGACCAACTTCTACAGCATCCAGCCCCCATTTTTTAAAGATTTTTAAAGTTAATTTTCTTCTATTTGGTTTGATTACCATCAACATTCTTTCTTGAGTTTCTGAAAGCATCATTTCATATGGAGTCATATTTTCTTCACGGCAAGGAATTTTATCTAGGAAAAGTTTTACACCACAGTTGCCTTTTGATGCCATTTCAAATGATGATGAAGTAAGTCCAGCTGCTCCCATATCTTGAATAGCAACAATTGCGTCTTCATTCATTAATTCCAGACAAGATTCAAGCAAGAGCTTCTCAATAAAAGGATCTCCAACTTGGACTTGTGGTCTTTGTTCATTTGTTTTGTCGTCAAATTCGGCAGAAGCCATTGTTGCTCCATGAATTCCATCTCTTCCAGTCTTAGAACCAACATATATAAGCGGGTTTCCATTACCTTTTGCTTTAGAATAGAAAATTTTATTTTTTTTTACTAACCCAACACACATAGCATTTACTAGAATATTTTTATTATAACTTTCATGAAAAAAACATTCTCCACCAACAGTAGGAATCCCAACACAATTTCCATAATCACCAATGCCTTTAACTACACCTGATAAAAGACTTTTGGTTTTATAATTTTTAATATCTCCAAATCTTAACGAATTTAAATTAGCAATTGGTCTGGCGCCCATAGTAAAAATGTCTCTCATAATTCCTCCTACCCCAGTAGCTGCTCCTTGATAAGGTTCTATAAAAGATGGATGATTATGACTTTCCATTTTAAAAACTATTGCATGGTTATCACCTATATCAATTATACCAGCATTTTCTCCAGGACCACAGATTACTCTTTCTCCTTTTGTTGGAAGAGTTTTTAGCCATTTTTTTGTTGATTTATATGAGCAATGCTCACTCCACATTACAGAAAATATTCCTAATTCTAGTAGATTAGGTTCTCTTTTTAGAATTTTTAGAATCTTATTATATTCTTTATTTGTCAAACCATGTTTTTTTACTATTGATAGCGAAATTTTACTATTTCTCATAAAAGATCCTTTAAACAATTAAAAAATATTTTCCCATCTTTTGATGAAAATTGATCAATAGCTCTCTCAGGGTGAGGCATCAAACCCATGATATTTTTTTTTTTATTAACAATACCTGCTATATTATGAATTGAACCATTTGGATTATTGGAAATATCAACTTTTCCATTAGATGATGAATATTTAAGAATAATTTGATCGTTATCTTCTAGACTTTTAAGATTATCTTTATTTATAAAAAAATTTCCTTGAGAATTAGCAATAGGAAAATTCATTATAGTTTTTTTTGGGAGATTTTTAAAAAAAATATTATTTGTATTCTCAACTTTTAAATAAATTTCTTTACATTCAAATAATTGATGTGAATTCTTAATAAGAGCTCCTTCCAAAAGATTGCATTCAGTCAGAATCTGAAAACCATTACATATTCCTACAATTGGAACACCATTTAAACCTAATCTAACAATTTCTTTTATTGCTGGAGACTTCGTTGCAATTACTCCCGCACGAAGATAATCTCCATATGAAAATCCTCCTGGTAAAAGAATCAAATTTGGTTTTTTAATATGTGCTGTATCATGCCAAATTAATTGTGGTTCTACACCCAAACAACTTTTAACAGCAACTGCTAGATCTCTATCACAATTAGAACCTGGAAATACTATTATAGAAACGATCTTTTTTGACACATTAATTCTTTTTAATTATTTTAAAATCTTCGATAACTGGATTTGATAATAATTCTTTACTGATTTTTTCAATATCCTTTATGTAATTTTTTTTATTATCAAATTCGATGTCAAAAAAACTCCCTTTTGATACACTTTTTATACCCTTAAACCCCATATTTTTAATAGTCTTATTAATTGCTTCAGCTTCAGGATCTAGGATTCCTTTTTTAAAATTCACAAAAACTCTAAAAATCATTTTTTATTGCCTTCTTAAATTCTTCTTCAGATAACACACCTAATCTGTAAGCTACTTCTTTATATGCTTTATCTACTTCACCAAGATCATGACGAAACCTATCTTTATCAAGTTTTTTATTAGTTTGTATATCCCATAATCTACAATTATCTGGACTAATTTCATCTGCAAGCATTATAATTTGTTCATCTTGGTCCCAAAATCTTCCAAATTCTAATTTAAAATCAACTAATCTAATTTTCTGTGAGAGAAAAAATCCAATTAAAAAATCATTTATCCTTGATGATAGTGACATTATTTCTTCGAGTTCATTAGCCGATGCCCATTCAAAAGTTATTATATGTTCTTCAGATATAAGAGGGTCTCCTAATTTATCATCTTTAAGATAGAATTCTGTTATTGGACGAGATAATATTTTACCTTCCTCAATCCCAAGCCTTTTAACTAAAGAGCCAGTGGAAATATTTCTTACAACTACTTCAATTGGAATAATTTCTAACTGATGGATCAGTTGTTCTCTCATATTAATTCTCTTTATAAAGTGAGTGGGTATGTTAATTTCAGACAACCTATTCATTAAAAGTTCAGAGATAAAATTATTTAAAACACCTTTGCCAGGTATAGTAGCTTTTTTTTTGTTATTGAATGCAGTTGCATCATCTTTAAAATATTGTATTAGGGTTTTAGGCTCTGTGCCTTGATAAATAACTTTAGCTTTACCCTCATAAATTTTTTTTTTCATCTATTTCTCAGTACTTTTTCAAATATTTTATTAATATTTTTAAAATGGTAATTGATATTGAAAATCTCATTTAATGTTTTGGATGATATTAGTTTCGTTACTTGTTTTTCTAATTTTAGTAATTCATGAAAACTTTTACCACTTTTCCATGACTTCATTGCAATTGACTGAACTATTTTATATGCTTTTTCTCTTGATAACCCCTTCTTTGTTAATTCGAGTAAGACTCTTTGTGAATTATATAATCCGAGAGTTTTTTTGAGATTTAAATTCATATTTTCTTTATTTACAACTAAATTTTTCAAAATATTGTTCATTCTATTAATAGAAAAATCAGTGAGAATTACTACATCTGGACAAAAGATTCTTTCAACTGAAGAATGAGAAATATCTCTTTCATGCCATAATGGAATATTCTCCAGAGCAGGTATGATAGCTGATCTTATTACTCTTGAGATTCCAGTTAAATTTTCACTTAAAACTGGATTTTTTTTATGAGGCATAGCTGAGGATCCTTTTTGATTACTAGAAAAAAATTCTTCAACTTCTCTAACTTCACTTCTCTGTAAATGCCTAATTTCTATGGATAGACTTTCTATAGAGCTTGCAATGATTGCTAATGCTGAAAAAAATTCTGCATGTCTATCTCTGGGAATAATTTGAGTTGATACCTCTTCACACTTCAAGCCAAGTTTTTGTGCAACATATTTTTCTACTCGTGGATCAATATTTGCGAATGTTCCTACAGCACCTGATATAGAACATATTGATATTTTTTTTTCTGCTTCTATTAACCTATCTAAATTTCTATTGAATTCACAAAATCTACCTAACATTTTTAAACCAAAAGTAGTAGGTTCAGCAAAAATCCCATGACTTCTTCCAATACAAGGTGTATTTTTATATTTTATAGCAAGCTTTTTGAGTATTAAGATTAATTCCTTTAATTCTTTCTTTAAGATTTTACATGATTGTTTTAACTGTACCGAAAGAGTTGTATCTATAATATCAGATGAAGTTATTCCTCTGTGTATATGTCTAGATTCTATTCCTACTTTTTCTGACACACTTGTTAAAAAAGCAATTACATCATGCTTAATCTCTTTTTCAATTTCATCTATTCTTTTAATATTAAAAGAAGCTTTTCTTTTAATGATTTCAACTGACTTTTTGGGTATTTCTCCTAATTTTGATAATGCTTCACATATTAGAATTTCAATTTTAAGCCAGATTTGGAACTTGTTTTTAGGTTCCCAAATCTTGGCAGTTTCCTTTCTTGAATATCTAGGTATCATTGAATTTTATAGGGTGGGTGTGAATATTTTTTATGCGAGAGGGTAAAGATTTCGTATCCGTTTTTTGTAACACCTACAGAATGTTCAAATTGAGCAGATAGTGATTTATCAGAGGTAACTGCTGTCCATCCATCCTTTAGAATCTTAATTTTATGGCCACCAATATTTATCATAGGTTCTATTGTAAAGAACATTCCTTCTTTTAAAACATCACCTGAACCTGGTTCTCCAAAATGAAGTACACTTGGTTTGTCGTGGAATACTTTTCCTAGACCATGTCCACAAAAATCTCTAACAACAGAATAGTTTTTTTTTTCAACAAATGATTGAATTGCATAACCTATATCACCTGTTGTATTTCCTGGTTTTACTACTTCAATTCCCCTCATCATTGCCTCAAATGTGATTTCAATAAGTTTTTGTGCTTTAAGGTTGATTTCTCCCACACTAAACATCCTGCTAGTATCTCCGTGCCATCCATTAAAAATTGGAGTTACATCGATATTAATTATATCTCCATTCTTTAAAATTTTATCTCCAGGTATACCATGACATACTACGTGATTAACAGATGTGCAAACTGATTTTGGAAAACCTTTATAATTCAAAGGTGCAGGTGTAGCTCCATTCTTAATTTGAAAATTATGACACAAATCATCAATCTTTTGAGTGGTTATACCTGGTTCAATATAGTCAGTAATAAAATCTAAACACCTAGCAGCAATAGAACCAGCCTCCCTCATAGAATTAAAATCATTTATTGAATGTATTTTTATTGTATCTGTCATAAAAAAATGAATTAAGATATTGTATATTAATTAACTTTTACAAATTAGTAAAAATAAAATGAAAATAGGGATAAAAAAATCAGGTATAATTATTATTGGAAATGAAATATTAAATGGTAAGACTATTGAAAAAAATTCAAATTTCTTGTGCAAAAAATTATCTGATAGAGGAATAGAAGTAAAAGAAATAGTAATAATACCCGATGAAAAAGAAAATATTATTGAAAAAGTAAACTCATTTAGAAAAAAATTTGAATATGTTTTTACAACAGGAGGAATTGGCCCAACTCATGATGATATAACTTCAGAGTCTATTGCTGAGGCCTTTAATGTCAGGCTTGAATTAAATCTACATGCAAAAAAAATTTTGAAAGAGCACTATTCTGATGAAGCTTTTACAAAAGCTAGACTCAAAATGGCTTACTTGCCAAAAAACGCTAGTTTGATAGATAATCCAGTTAGTATTGCCCCAGGTTTTTTTCTTGAAAATGTTTATGTATTCCCTGGTGTGCCTAAAATTTTAGAAATTATGTTTGTTGAATTTATAAAGACCTTAGAAAAAGGTAAAAAAAAATTTCAAGTTATGTTGTCTACAATTTTATCTGAGGGATTAATTGGAGAGTTTGTTGGTCAAATACAAAAACAAAATTTAAACGTAGAAATTGGAAGCTATCCTTATTTTAAAAAAAAATCTTTTGGAGTAACCCTTGTCATAAGAGGTTATGATAAAAGATCAATTGATAATGTTGCAAAAAAAATATTTGATTATGTTAAACTTAAAAAAGGTAAGCCAAAATTATTTTAATTTTGAATTAATTAAATTCTTAGAAAAATTTTCAAATTCATCTTTGAGTAAGAGTTTTAGTTTTTTTGTCGACCAAAAAGACAAACCTAATTTAAACTTATTTTCTATTAATGACTCTGAAAGCTCGTTTTTTTCATTTAAATTTTCTAAAATATAATCTTTAGAACTATTTAAATTATTAGTTGTATTTGTTCTACCAATAAAGCCTTTTTTTTTATTTTCTAAACTTTTTCTCAAATTTAAGTCATTTTTTGAAAGAATGTTTTGTTTTTCCTCTTTTGCCTCTTGAACAAGTTTATAAATTGATTCAAGTAAATCTTCTATTTTTTTTTCTTTAACCATTATATTCGATAAAATATAAAAAATTGTGATATAATAAAAGATAAATATACAAAAATGTCGTCATTTGTTAGTGAAATAATACCATTCTCTTTCCTATTTGTTCTTCTAATTCTTTATTTAGCAACAAAGAAAGCTCCAAAAATTAACAATGAATCTAATAAAGAAATAATCACATATAAAGATTCTAGAGTTTTTTTAGAAAATGCAGAAGAAAAATTAATTGCTTTAAGAGATCTTTACAAACAGGATTTAATAAATTCAGAGATTTATTTAAAAAAAACTGATGATATTGCAAATTCAATTGCAAGGAAGATAGGAAAAGAAATAAGTGAAATTGCTTTTGAAAAAAAAAATGATATTTATAATCAACTAAAAGTTGATATTGTAAATAAAGTAAGTAAAAGAAAAGATATTGATAAATCTAATGACCTTGACTTATTGATATCTGCGGTTGATAAAAGAATTGAAATAGGTTTTGATAATGAAAAAAATTAATTCAGAAATTCTTGAAAAAGTAAAAGATTCTCTTGTTTCAGAAAAACAAAAAGAAGAATCTACTATTATTGAAAAACAAGATCAGAATCTTTCGGATGAAGAAAAAATGATTGAAAAAAAAATTGTTGACTGGCTAGATATTAATGGTGAAAGAATAGCTAGAGAAATACTTAAAGAAGAAGTAAAAAAACTCTTTAAATAAATATTTTTAAAATTTCATTGTTTTAATATGTTTCCACAATCTCTTTATCCCCCTAGGAGCATTTGTTTTTCTTCTATTAGGCATAATTCTTGTTGGATCATCACATCCTCTTCCTGCTCCTAGATCAATTATAGCCGGCTCTTCAATAACAACAGTGTAGAATCCCTTTTTTTTGTATTCTAACCCTATATCTATTTCATTATAAAATTTTTGGTAACCATTAATTAAATAATAATCACTCATTCTTTTTACTCCAGGTCGAAAAGAAAAGTATCCCCATTCCCAACCTTCTTTAGGTGAAACATTCCTAAATTTTATATTATTTTTTTTTCTAATTGGACCAAATTCAAAAACTCCAAAATCTTTTGCACTTTCGCTTTCCAACCAAACTTGGATTATCTTGGGATCTGATTTCAAGATTTTTAGTGATTCTTCAACAAAATTTCCTCTTGTATACATCCAATCATCCTCGCAATGAAAAACGAAAGGAGTTTTAACTTTTTTGTATATTTCTTCAATTGATTTGATCTGACCCTTTTTATGTTTATTAAGAGTAATTTCAAGTTTATCACCCCACTTTTTTTTTACTTGTTCGTATACTTTCTCATCGACAGAGTCTTCAATAAGGAATAATTTTTCAAACTTAAATGAATTGAATTTAAAGAAACTTTCTAAAGTTTTGTTTAAAAGATCTACCCTTCCACAACTTGTGATAACAAAACTCATTTTTTCTTGCATAAAATATAATATATATATAACTTAAAAACTTGTAAAGCAGACAGCATGACCAAAATAGCGCTAATTACAGGAATAACAGGACAAGATGGTGCATACTTAGCAGAATTCCTTTTAAATAAAAACTATATAGTACACGGTGTAAAAAGAAGGTCATCAACAATTAATACTGAAAGAATCGATCATTTAGATTTCGAAAACAATAACAAAAAAAATGGGTTAATACTTCATAATGGAGATCTAACTGATTCAAGTAATATTATAAGATTAGTTGCTGAAACTAGACCTGATGAAATTTATAACCTTGCTGCACAAAGTCATGTGATGGTAAGTTTTGAGACACCTGAGTACACAGCTAATGCTGATTCTATTGGTACATTAAGAATACTTGAGGCAATAAGAACACTTAAACTAGAAAAAAAAACAAAGTTTTACCAAGCCTCCACTTCAGAACTCTATGGAAATTCAGGAAAAAAAAGTCAAAATGAATCAACGCCTTTTAACCCAGAAAGTCCATATGCAACAGCCAAGCTCTACTCATATTGGATAACTAAAAATTATAGAAAAGCATACGGAATTTTTGCATCAAATGGAATTTTGTTTAACCATGAAGGTCCTACAAGAGGTGAAACATTTGTGACTAGAAAAATTACAATGGGTATTTCAGATATTTTAGCAAAAAAAAAAAAAAAAAAATACCTCGGTAACCTTGATGCTAGAAGAGATTGGGGACATGCAAGGGATTTTGTTGAAGGAATTTGGAAAATAATGCAATTTCATAAAGCCGATGATTTTGTTCTTTCAACAGGTCAGACATTTTCTGTTAGAAAATTTGTTGAATTAGCTTTTTCAATTGTTGGTATAAAAATTCATTGGATTGGGAATGGTCTAAATGAAAAAGGAATTAATATTGAAAGCAAACAGACATTGATAGAAATCAATAAAAAATACTATAGACCTAATGAAGTTGATTATTTAAGGGGTGATTCCAAAAAAGCTAATAAACTTTTAAATTGGAAATGTAAAATTACATTTAAAGAATTAGTAAAAGAAATGGTACTTTCTGATTTAAAAAAGAATAAAGTAAATTTGTGAAAAAAATAACACCAATAATTCTGTCTGGTGGAATTGGTACAAGATTATGGCCACTTTCTACTAAAAATCTACCTAAACAATTTTTAAAATTACCATTTGGATCAAAGTTCAATCTTTTCCAACAAACCGTTCACGGTTTTAAAAATAAAAAAAAATTTAATTTACCCATAATTGTATGTGGCGATGAACACAAATTTTTATTGCTAGATAGTGTAAAAAAAATAACAAAGTTATCAGGTTTGATTGTGGAAAAAATTCAAAGAAATACAGGAATCTCTGTTTTATTAGGTGTTCTTTATGCTTTAAAAAAAAATAATTCTGAATTTTCACTAGTTGCACCTTCAGATCATTATATTAAAAATAGAGATTATTCAAAACTGATACCTAATAATATTGATAATATTCACAACCATATGATTTATGGTATAAAACCCTCTTTTCCAGCAACTGACTATGGGTATATAAAAGTTTCTAATAGGGAAAAAAAAATATCAAAAGTATTAAGTTTTCATGAAAAACCGAATTTTAATGATGCAAATAAATTTTTTAAAAGAAAATTATTTTGGAATTCAGGAATATTTTTTATAAATAATATTAAACTAGTTGAACATTATAAAAAAATTCATCCCAAGATTCTGGAGGTTTCAAAAAAAATTATTGATAATTTAGAGTGTGATCTGGATTTTTTACAAACATCAGAAATTTTATTAAAGAAATTACCAAATATATCTTTTGATAATGCTATATTAGAAAAAGTTGAAAATCTGAGTATGTTGAAGCTTAATTTAATTTGGGAAGATTTAGGCACTTGGCAATCTTTAACGAATCTTTCAACTAACAATAAGGTTTCTCTTGAAGATGATGCATTTATTTATAATAATTCATGTAATACTAGTGTAATAAGTGACAGAAGAAACACAATAGTTAACGACATTTCTGATGCTATTGTTGTTTCATATAAAGAATCTCTATATATAAGTTCAAAAAAAAATTCAAATAAAATCAAAGAAATTTTATCAGAAAAGAAAAATAAAAGTATTTCTGAATATCAGAGTTTATTCTATAAACCCTGGGGACATTATGAAGTTTTTTCTAGATCAAAAAATTATTTGCTCAAGAAAATTAGTATAAAACCTTATTGCAGACTGTCATTGCAGAAGCATCAATATAGATCTGAACATTGGGTTGTTGTAAAGGGAAAGGCAAAAGTCACTATGGGAAGTAAAGAAAATATTT
>MDSZ01208053.1_pt1 | contig 10330 bp, 10 predicted proteins | sample 811201 | NCBI WGS metagenome assembly MDSZ01 (sample SAMN05326647, study PRJNA326480) | marine metagenome | isolation source: seawater | place: Indian Ocean: North | collected 2010 | reverse complement strand
TATTGCGTGATTATACATATTCAAGCCGTAGGAAAATCTACTATAAACATTCCAACTTATACTTGGAGTATAAAATATTTGCGTTTTTTCTCCCTGATTTAATGAGGCAAGAATTTGAAACTTTATAGGTTCAACCTTCTTAAAAATACCATTTAATCTCATAGCATTATTGTTTCGATTAATCTCCGGCATGTCTAGATCTTTATCTATCTGAATATAATCATATTCATCTAAAGGATAATCGATTATCTTTTTTCCTTTAAAACCATCTATCCATAATTCATTATTTTTTGAATTATCTTTAATTCCAGATATAGATACAGGCCCTGCTATTTCTCCTTTATTTCTGATTGTTATTTCTAACTTATCTTCTCTTTTCTTTATATCACAAACAGCATAATCTAATAGTTTTGTGGTTTGTATCATATCTTTAAAAAACCAGGATAAATTTTTTCCTGTTTTTTTCTCAAAAATTTCCTTTAGATCTTCTGGTTTCGGATGTCTATATTTCCATTTTTCATAATAATCTTTCATACAAGAGTCAAACACCTCTTCTCCTAAATATGCCATCAGATAATCAAAAACAATTGCAGCTTTTCCATAAACAATACCTCCATAATTGATAGGAGTATATTCTGACGAATGAAGTTCAATAGGTTGATCTTTGGCAAATTGAGCATTCATCATATAGGCAGTTTCATGCATGATTTGCTTATTTTTTAAATTTTCTAAGTCTAGCAGTTTAACTAGTCTACGTGGCATGATTGAAGATAAAATATTGATTTCAGGATATTTAGTTTCCATATATCTATTTTCATAAAAGGAATTAATACCTTCATCCATCCATGGATAGTCTCGTTCATTAGTACCAAGAATACCGTAAAACCAATTATGTCCAACTTCATGCATAATTACCTGTTCTAATAAGAAGGCATTCCCACTTTCTCCAATTACGGTCACATTAGGATACTCCATTCCACCCCCAGCACTAATAGTACCGTCAACAGCAGTACAATGCTTGTAAGGGTAATCCCCATTCCAAAGCGAATAATAATAAAGAGCATCATGCATATATTCAATCGAATTTTTCCACAAGTTCGCTTCATTGTTTGTAAACATAGTCCATATAACCACACTATCTTTACTGTAAGGAAGGATCACCTTACCTTTTAAAACATGAAATCTTTTATCTGCAAACCAAGCAAAATCATGAATATTATTCTGTTTGTAATGAAGTGTTTTAGTATTGTTTGAAGATAGCGGAATGTCAATATCTGAATTAAATTTTATAATTGTATCAGTAATAGAAGCTATATGGTTTAATCTTTGAATTTCATCTTGATTTTGCAAATCACCTGTTGCTCCAACAGTATAGTTATCCGGTAACGTAATTTTTACATCAAAGCTTCCAAATTCAGAATAGAATTCTCCCTGATCAAGATAAGGCATCTCGTGCCACCCTTCATTATCATATACAGCTGGCTTTGGATACCACTGTGTAATCATATAAGATTGATCTACATGCCCTAATCTAGAAAATTTAGCATCTGGAATTTGAACAAAAAATGGAGTAGTAATAATAATTTTTTCTCCTGGAAATAATGGCTTATTGAGCATTAGTTTACATATATCAATATGCTGTTCGTGATAATGCCATTCAACCGGCTTGTTATCAACTTTAAAATCTAATTTAGAAATATAACCTCTTTCATCATCAGTTGCATAATATAAATCCAAGTCTCCATTTTGAAGTTTTTGTTTTGCTAAAGCCGTTGTGTTGTTTTTATAAGCATTGGGCCATATATGCATCCAAATAAAATTCAACTCATCTGTTGAGTTATTTGAATAGGTAATTTCAATATAACCATTAAGTGTATTTATCTTGTCATCTAATGAAACTGTTATTTTATAATCTGTTTGTTGTTGAAAATATTCTTGACTAAAAAGAAAGGATGGTAGAATGATTAAGATAAATGTAATAAACTTTCTCATAAAATTAAAGAATGCTTATGACTACAAAAATCCCAAAAATAATTGAAGCAAATCCATTAGTGGTAAAAAAGGCAATATTCACTTTTGATAAATCATCTTCTTTAACAAGTGTATGCTGATAAAAAAGCAATAATGAAAAAATAAAGAATCCTATCCAATAGAAGAAATCAAATTTTGCAATACCACCAACAATAATTAAACTTATAATTGAAAGGACATGAAAAATTCTAGAAATTTTTAGAGCTGTTTTTTTTCCAATTTCTACTGGTATAGAATATAGTTTTTTTGATTTATCAAATACCAAATCTTGTAAAGAATAAATTATATCAAAGCCACTTACCCAAAATAAAACACATATTCCAAAAAGGATTGGAACAATATCAATACCATCTTTTATAGCAATGTAAGCTCCTATGGGAGCTAACGATAGAGCAAGTCCTAAAAATAAATGGCAGAGAGAAGTAAATCTTTTAGTGTAGCTGTAGCCTAGTATTATAAAAAGGGCAATAGGAGAAAGTTTAAAGCATGTAAAATTTATTAGATACGATGTTGCTATAAACAATAAACAGTTTGTTATAACAAAAATTATTGCAGCTTTTGGACTAATACTTCCATTTGGTATTTCTCTTATTTTTGAGGTTCTTGGGTTTTCACTATCAATATCTCTATCAATATAACGATTAAAGCCCATTGCAGCAGATCGAGCAAAAACCATACATAAGATTACATAAATGAAGATAATCCAGTCAAAATTATTTTCTAAGCCAAGGAAAAATCCAATTACAGCAAAAGGCATTGCAAATACAGTATGACTAAATTTAATAAAAGTGAAGTATTTTTTCAATCCTAAGATTTTATTCATAGTTGATAGTGAAATCTTTTGTAATAAACCACCCTTGCTGGAATTTATTTAATGTTAATTGAAACCAGCCTTTTGGATTATCATCATCTCGAACAAGCTCCCAATTTCCAGAAACATTTACATCTGTATTAGAAACAAGTTTCATATTATGTATTACAAAATTTAATTTTCCCATACTTTTTTTTGTTGGATAACTTTCTCGATACCTTTTAAGAGTTTTCTCCCATCCATAAGTAGGTTTATGTTTTGCTGAGGCGAAAATGAGTTTATCAGATTTCCAATAACCTTGCATAAACCCTTCAATATTACCGTTATTCCAATCTTTTTGTTGGTTTAAAAGAAGATCTTTAATGATTTCAAATTCAGCTTCTAGCTGACTTTCATTGAATTTATTGAATGAAATTTTTATCCACTCTTCACTTTGATTTTCTTCCAACTTTTGCTTTGTTTTAGAATTCTTTGAAGAGATAGTTTTAAGCTCTGTTTCTTTGTTCGAAGAGCATCCTAGAGAGATAAGTATCAAAAAAACAATAATTTTTATCATAACTTCATTACAAATCTATTAAAATTTATCAGCTATAATTTACGATATTTGCAAATAGTTATGAAAATAAAAGCTAACATACCAAAAGGCATGCGTGATTTTTCTTCTGAAATTGTTTCTAGAAGGAATTTCATTTTCGATACAATTAGAGAGGTTTTCGAATGCTATGGTTATGCTCCAATTGAAACCCCTTCTATGGAGAACAGGGTAACATTGACTGGAAAATATGGAGATGAGGGGGATCGTTTAATTTTTAAGGTTTTAAATTCTGGAGATTTTTTATCAAAGTTAGATCTTAAAGAAAACACAACCTCTAACTCTTTATCTACAAAAATATCTGATAAGGCATTACGCTACGATCTAACAGTTCCATTTGCTCGTTATGTTGTTCAAAATAGAAATGAGATAACATTCCCATTTAAACGCTATCAAATGCAAAATGTATGGCGTGCAGATAAACCTCAAAAAGGAAGATATAGAGAGTTTTATCAATGTGACGCCGATGTAATTGGGACTGACTCTTTACTTTGTGAAATTGAACTTATACAATTATATGACGATGTCTTTAATAGGTTACAGTTGCCAAATATGCAGATATGCTTGAATAATCGAAAGATTCTCAGCGGTATGATTGAGCTAATGGATGTTGAATCTCAAGCAGAACAAGTTCTTATTTTGCTTGATAAGATTGGTAAGAGAGATTCAGAAAAGCTGAAGCAGGAATTATTTAATCTTAACATTAATCAAGAATCATATAACATCCTAGCTTCATTCTTACAAGCAAAAACAATACAAGAGATTGATGAGCTTGTATCGGAATCAATTATTGGAAAAGAAGGAGTTAAAGAAATCAAATTTATACTAGAAAAAATTAACAATTTAAGTTTAAAATCAACTGACATTAATTTTGATATATCATTAGCTAGAGGATTGGATTATTACACAGGATCTATACTAGAAGCAAAGATAAATGGATTAGATATTGGAAGCTTGGGTGGCGGTGGTAGGTATGATGACTTAACAGGAATTTTTGGTTTAGATAATATGTCTGGAGTTGGCATTTCATTTGGATTAGATAGAATATATTTAGCAATGGAAGAAATGGACTGTTTTCCAAATGATATTATTCAAACGACAGATGTTATGTTTGTTAACTTTGGAGACAAGGAAGTCAATTATTGCCTTCCTTTGCTTAAAGAATTAAGAGAAAATGGTATTAGTTCAGAGATTTATCCAGAATCAGTTAAATTAAAGAAGCAAATGAATTATGCTAACAATAAAGATATTAAAATTGTAGTTATGATTGGTGAGGATGAGATTCAATCTGAATTACTATCAATTAAATACATGAAAACTGGCAAGCAAGAAAAATTAAATCTTAAAGATTTAATCAAAATATTTAAATAAACGGTGTCTAAAATATATAAAATAGAGGATGCTAACTTAAGTATCGCAAAGGTTCAACAAATTTTAGAAGAGAGAATGCTATTAGAAATATCTTCTAAAACAAAACAGAATATTATTAATTGTAGAATTTATTTAGATAAGAAGATTAATAATTCTACAAATCCTATTTATGGCATTAATACAGGATTTGGTTCACTCTGTAATCATATTGTATCTAAAGAAGAATTGAATGAATTGCAGGAGAATTTAGTTTTATCACATGCATGTGGATTAGGAAAAGAGGTTCCGCAAGATATAGTTAAAATTATGCTATTATTGAAAATACAATCTCTTTGCTTGGGGCACTCTGGAGTTCAACTCAATACTGTAGAAAGGCTGGTTGAAATGTATAATCATGAGATATTACCTGTTGTATATCAGCAGGGATCCTTAGGAGCATCAGGAGATTTAGCACCTTTAGCGCATTTATCTCTTTTTTTAATTGGAAGAGGAGAGGTAGATATTCCTATAATAAATGAGTACGGATCATATAAAAGAAAATCTGCTTCCGACATTCATAAGAAAATGAATTGGACTCCCATAAAATTAGAATCCAAAGAAGGGCTAGCTCTTTTAAATGGCACTCAATTTATGTCTGCATATGGCGTTTGGAGTCTTATACAAGCTAAAAGAATTTCTTATTTTTCTGACTTGATAGGAAGTATGTCATTAGAGGCATTTGATTGCAAACAGGATAGTTTTGATGAATTATTGCAAAATATTCGCCCTCACTCTGGTCAAATGAAAACTTCAAAAAATATTAGAGAGTTTATTGAAAATAGTGAAATTCAAAAGCAGAAAAAAGAACACGTCCAAGACCCATACTCATTCAGATGTATTCCGCAGATTCATGGAGCAACTAAAGATGTAATTAAACATGTTTTAGATATATTTACTATTGAAATTAATTCTGTAACTGATAATCCAACTATATTTATTGAGGAAGATAAAATTTTATCTGGAGGAAATTTTCACGGACAACCTCTCGCTATGTCAATGGATTATTTAGCAATTGCTCTTTCAGAATTATCTTCAGTTTCTGAGCGTAGAATCTATCAATTGATTTCAGGCGCAAGAGGATTGCCTTTATTTTTAACTTCTAATGCTGGGCTGAATTCAGGAATGATGATTCCGCAATATACAGCTGCGAGTATTGTAAGTCAGAATAAACAACTCTGCTCTCCATCTTCTATTGATTCAATCACCTCATCTAATGGTCAAGAAGACCACGTTAGCATGGGAGCAAACTCTGCAACCAAACTTTATCAAATAGTCTTAAATACCGAACGCGTTTTATCAATTGAGTTAATGAATGCTAGTCAAGCTTTAGATTTTCGAAAATTTAAGTCCTCTAACTTTATTGAAACAATTTTAGATCTATATAGAGAAAAAGTTAAACACTTAGAGCAAGATAGATTGTTAAGAGATGATATAGAAAAATCTATTTTATTTATACGAAATCTCTCAGTTGATCATGAATTACTTTAATCCGGTTGATTAAACACATAATTTAAGATGTTAGCCCCCATTTTTAACGCCTTCAATCTTGTTTCTTCACTATCTTGATGAACTTCATAATCCTCCCAACCATCTCCTAAATCAGATTCAAATGTATACAAACATACCAATCTACCATTATAAATAATAGCAAGAGCTTCTGCAGGATTTGCGTTATGCTGGTGAATTTTAGGTAGCCCAAAATTAAATTTATATTTCTGATGAAAAATCGGATGATCATTACCGAGTCTAATTAACTTATTTTCAGGAAAAACTTTTTCTATTTCTTTGCGAATAAATTTATCCATACCATAGTTATCATCTATATGCAAAAAACCACCAGCTAAGAGATAGTTACGTAGATTCTCAGCTTCCTCTTGCGTAAAAACTACATTTCCATGACCAGTCATATGAATAAATGGGTAATTGAAAATTTCAATACTACCCACTTCAACTGTTGCTGGTTTATTATTGATATCAGTTCCTAAGTTTTTATTTGCAAACTCAATAAGATTTGGCAATGCTGTAGGATTAGCATACCAATCTCCCCCTCCATTGTATTTTAGAGTTGCAATTTGAAAGGAACCTTGGGAGATACAAAACAATGGTAAAAAAGTTAAGTAAAAAAGTATTCTTTTCATTATAATTACTGTTTAATAAGATTAATAATTTCTTTTAGAACCATTTTATTTCTTCGATTTATTTTTTTTCTAGCTAATCTTTCAGCATTTTCCGCTCCCCCTTGAAGATATCTGTACATCCAAGGGGATATAGATAGAGATGCAGTAATTAATGAAGATTCTTTTGATGTATAAACAAAAATTCCAACTAAAAAAGAATTCAAAATTAATGAATTCAATCCTTCTTTAATCTCACCTGTATAAAATTGTCCTAATCCAGGAAAAATTACGCTTAACCAGAGTGCTGTTTTTGGATTTGGATATTTTTTGTAAACCGTTGCATAACAGCTCTCTAATTTTAAACTATCTTCCTTTAGTGTATATAGAAAGTACTTTTTAGAATTTACGAAGTCTTCATTTAAATAGTAGCATGATCCAAGTAAAAAATTTATTCTACTTAACTGATTTTGATTTGCAACTTCTCTACTAATCAAGAGATAATATATTGCATTACTGTAGTTTTGATTCTGTATATGTATATTAGATATTTTAATAAGATATAATGCTTTCACGGAATCTTCTTGAGACATATTTATTCCTAATTTATAGTAATACACAGCACTCATTGAATCTCTCATAGCCTCTTTGCAAGCTCCGAGTTTAAAATAATCATATTCATTAATAGAATCTTTAAAAAATAAAACCCTCTTATATATTTTATAAGCTTCCTGAAAGCGCATTTCTTTATATAGTTTATCCGCAATTATATTAGCCTCCTTTTGACTCTGGGACTTGACCGAATCAATATTACTGCATATAAGTATTAGAAATATTGTAAACTTTTTCATTATAGAAATCATCTTTTTGTTGATTAAACGATTTTGCTCCAGTATAAGATCCATATAGATTGCCAGAGTAAAAAAATAGACTCACTCCACCATACAGCCATCCAGAGATAGAATTAATCCCAGAATTTTTAAATGAAGTATAGCTTTGCCAAGTTCCTAAGCCAATAGTTAAAAAAGAGAAAAGAGCGTCTTTCTTGTTTCCTGTGTAAAATTGTCCAAGACCTGGAACGGCAATTGACATTACAAGTGCAAGTGCTGGATTTTTTTTCTTTATACTGGATTGTTGCTCTATAATAGATTGATATCTAAAAGCTATTTCATTTTCTTTTTTTTGATCTAAAAATTGTTTAGCATCATGCCATTTATTTTGCATTAACATGGAGCTTATCTTAAAGAAATCAATATCCTCTTTTTCTAGTAAAAATTTATTTTGATTTAATTCTATATTTAATTTCTGATGGTTATTTGTCATTAAAAGCGCATACATTCTTTCTTTTTCAACAAGGACATTTCTTTTTATAAGCTTATCGGTAAATGCTATAACTTCTTCATATTTTTTTAAAAGTCTATAAATATTAGAAATTTCTATCTGTACTTGTTTGTTTTCAGAATCCATATAATAACATCTAGTATACTCTTCAAGAGAAAAATTTAAATTTCCTTGCTTTTTCAAGTGCTTGGCAAAATTTAAACTATTTTCTAGATTATAAATATCTTGAGACAAGCAAAGACATGGAAGAAAGAAAATAATTAGAAATACTTTTTTACAAAGGATCATATAATAAGTTTTCTTTTGGTAAAAATTCATACTTTTCAGGGGATAAACCATGACACCTTAATAGTCTATCAGAAGTTTTTAAGACCCCTTCAAAAACCCCATATTTTTGAATAGACATTAGTCCATATTCAGAGCAAGATGGATGAAAGGTACAATTGCTTCCATCTTGAGAAGAAATAAATGATTTGTAAAAAATAAACATATTTGAGAATAAAAAATCTGCACTATTCTTATTCTTTTTAATCAAGTCATTATATTTTTCCTTCTGGTTTTCTAAGTCAATTTTTTCTAGAATTAAATCAAAGTCAGCGTTATTTTGCGCATGCAAAATGCTACCTGACATTATAAGGAAGAGAATAATTGTAGAAATTCTCATTAATCTTTTCATTTAAAATTATGTTATCAAATGTAGTGATTTTGTAATTCTCTTTATTGTCTTTATAGGTAATTTCTAAAATCTCAGTTGGTATGAATAAACCTTTTTTTATCACAGATTTTTCTATAAATATTTTTTTCAATATAACCCCATTAGGATTTAGAAAAACAATACCATGTAGATGACCTTTTTTAGTAGATATGTAGATTTTTCCTAATTTACTTTCTAATCTTGGGTGTATGCTAGAGTATGTTGTAATAATTAAATCATTTTCATTTTTTACATCCTCCATTTTATATAAACCCGATTCAATTAATCCATAATCATATAATGAAGCCGTCAGACTTAAATGGATAAGATTGGTACTATTAATTTTAGGTATAGTTACCCTGCTTTCCATTACAGATTCTTTGAATGTATAAAAAGAAGTATCATGAATAACCCAATCTACTTTTTCAGGAAAGTAGATATTATATACAAAAATATCAGTATTTAAATCATAATATATTTTTCCAGTATGAACTGACGATAGTTCAGTATTCTTTTCTTTTATGGAAAAATCTGCGGTTAATCTATAATTGATTTGTTGAGAAAATGAAGGTAAAGCAATAGAAAATATAATTAAGAAATAAAAAAGTTTCTTAACTATATTAATCATCTATATTATTTATTAATAATATACAGGTGCTCCTAAAGCTGCCGCTACACCAGCGACATAAAGCACTCCTCCTATTACTGTAGAAGTAACACAGCCATATAATGCTTTTTTAGTCTCATCACCATCTTCAGTAATAAAATAAACAATCCCAATACCAGCAAAACCACAACAAAGCCCCCAAACAAATGAAGGAATGCCTAATGGCGGTTCACCATAAACCATAAATCCAGCAGAGCTAGTATTTAGAGTTCCAGAAGATAGATTGAATAAAGAAGGGTTAAGAGAATATGCTGTATTAAAATCAACAGTATTTGCTTTGGCAAATGATTCAATTTTAGTCAATTCAGATAATTCATTTTGTATTTTTTCTCTATCCACAGTGAATAAATCACTTAAATTTGAAGAAAAAGAAGTAAAAGGAATAACGAATAAAAGGATAACTATAATTTTTTTCATCTTTAGTTTTTTATAAATCTATTCAACAAATATATTAATATAATTCAAAATTCATATTCTCACTTATCTTTTTTGTTTAAAAGACTTCTGCCATAGCCAATTATAATATAAGTATCGTAAATAGAGAAACTCACTTGCTACATTTCGCTTTAAATCATCCTTATATAGGAAACGATGACGTCCATTGATGGTTTCAAAATAATCACGAATTCGTTGGGTTGTCTCTAATGAATCAAATGATTTGTAATATTTT
>MDSZ01161854.1_pt1 | contig 10330 bp, 7 predicted proteins | sample 811201 | NCBI WGS metagenome assembly MDSZ01 (sample SAMN05326647, study PRJNA326480) | marine metagenome | isolation source: seawater | place: Indian Ocean: North | collected 2010 | reverse complement strand
AAATAAAATAAAATAAAATAAAATAAAATAAAATAAAATAAAATAAAATAAAATAAAATAAAATAAAATAAAATAAAATAAACTTGATATATTATTAATAAATATTATATAAGTATTATTTATAATAATGATACCATCTTATCAAAAAAGAGTAAATAAAGAAATAGAAACTTTTCATTATGAAAAAAACTTTACAAAATATTCAAATGAAATAATTAATTTTTTTAGAAATTATAATCTAAATACATGTTATAGTAATGATTATAATAAAGATTTATTTTTGGAAGTATTTGATAAAAATGATACAATATTATTATTAAGTGTTCCACGTGAATATCCATTTAAACCGTATAGTATTAAAAATTGTAATATAAATTTTAAAAATAAAAGTAATACATATTTTAGAAATATATATTTATTAAATGAAGCAAAAAATAAAATTTATGATTCTAGTGTATTAGGTTTCTTTTATAAGATTCAATATTGTATTAGTCCTAGATTTTTAAATTTGAATACTAATGATTGTTATTGTTGTAATAGTATTACTTGTCCATATAACTGGTCACCATCATTAACTATTGAAAATATATTATTAGAGTATTTAGAATTAAACTATATTAGTTTTTATAATAAACCTTATACTTATTTAAAAGTATTAAATGTTTATAATAAATTATTTGAAAAATATTTTAATAAATTACCACATGAAATTATAGATAAAATATTTTCATATTTTTAAAAATTATTATTTATTATTATCTTCAATATTAAAATTTTAAATATTTAATATACCATCACTACTTTGATTACTTGTTAAAACAATATTTTTTATTTTTGAAAAATTTTCTATATATCTAATATTATTTAAAAATAATTAAAATTACTAAAATTTATATCTTTAAAGTATTGAAAATTATTATTAGATTTTAATAAATTAATTAAGAATTTACTACTTTTAAATTATCTGTTATTTTACTATTAATTGAAGATTGTATTAAGTTTAATTTATTATTACTACCTGTTATGTCTATATATAGTTTTTCTTCCATATATATATATATATATATAAAAAAAATAATTTATTTTTCATAATCTGAAGTCAAAGTTAATACTTCTGAATTATTATTTACATACTCATATATTTGCTGAGCTAACCAATATACATATTCATCCATTGTAGATTGATCTCTATTTTCATTTCCTTTACTAATAGAAGAACCATGCATTAAATCACTCCATAACGAATCAAGCACATCACTATGTCCATAATTTTCTGCACTAATTTTAGTAATAATTAAATCAGGATTTGTTTTTTCTAGTTTTTTTAAATCTAAAGCAAATGCAGGAATAAAAGGAATTTCTAATTTTGGAAATATAGAACCTTTATATGATTTTTCTGCATTCAAGACTAATAATGATTCTAAATAATTAAAATTATTTTTATCATTAAAAAAATCTAAAAAATTAGTATTAATTAATTTACTATTATCTACTGGATCTAAAAATACTGCTTTTTTTATATTTTTTTGTTTATTAATTGTTTCTAAAGCATTAACATATCCTGAAGAATGGGTTAATGGAATGAGACTTTTATATTCATATTTGATATCATATAATAATTCATTTGTTGCAATATTATTATTTGTAACAATATTAACAGAAAAATTATAATTATTTAATGCCTTAATAAAATTACTATAAATATCTGCTGGAATTAAAGAATTTGCACCTGTATAAAATATTAATGCATCCATATCTTTTCTATTTTGTATTTTTGGTTCATAAACTTTTATAATTTCTTTATTATAATTACGTTTATAAATATTTACAGGAGTATTATAAAGAAATCCATTAATAAATGGTAGTATTAATAATAAAAATTTTGTAGCCATTTTTATAATATTATTTATAATTTTATATTTATATATTTTAAATATAAATTATTTTAAACTTATTAAAAATAATTTATATCATATTAAATAATACAAAATGGAAATTACATTTGATATAAAAAAACATAAAGAAGAATTAGAAAAAAATGGATATACAATAGTAAATAATGTTTATAATGAATATGAAATAAAAGAATATTGGAGTGAATTTAATAAATGGCGTACCATTATTCCAGAATTAGATTATTTACATAATTTAATTGATTTTAATGGTATATTTAAACACCATCAAGTAGGTCATCAAAGATTTGCTTGGTTAGCAAGAACTAATCCAAAAATATTAAATATTTTTAAACAATTATGGAACACAGATGAATTAGTTGGTAGTTTTGATGGTTGTTGTTATTACCCATCTAATTATAATGGACAAGAATATTATTGGGTACATACAGACCAATCTTCTAGAAAAAAAGGCATTCATTGTTATCAGTCTTTTTTAAGTTTAACAAATAATAGTGAACGTACTTTATTATTATATAAAGGTAGTCATTTATTACATGAAGATTATTTTACTACTATGAAAATAGATCAACCAAAAGATTGGAATATTTTAAATGAAAATTATGTAAATAAACTTACTGAAGATAGATTATATTTAAATGTAAAAGCAGGTGATTTAGTTATATGGGATTCACGTACTTTTCATCAAAATTGTTGTGGTAATTCTTCATGTTATGAAGAGAGATTAGTACAATATTTATGTTATTTACCAAAAAATGATAAAAAAAATGATATAAAACAAAGAAGTCAAAGAAGAAAATATTTTGAAAAATTACGCACTACTAGTCATTGGCCTTATCCAATGAATGTTGTACCAGAACAACCAAATATGTATAATTATTATAATTCAGATTTTCCAATAAGTATTGATTATGATTCATTACCAAAACCTAATATAGACGATTTAAAAGAAGAAATTGAAAAATTATTATAAAATTGAAATAATATAATTTTATTTATTAAATACTATATATTATGTTAATTATAAATTTAAAAATTCTTTGATTTATTTTGAAATTAATAAATCATTAGTTAATTAAAAAATAGCAAAAATTAAAATATTATGTTATATTAGATCTATATTTAATTTTATTAAAATAAAAAATATAATTATTTTACTTAATTTATGTTTTTTTTAAATAATTTTTAAAAATTATTTAAAACATTATATATAAATTATATAATGTTTTTTGGTATTAGTAATAGTCAATTTCTTAAGTTTTTTTATAATGCACTTTTAACAGGTATGCCGAGCTTAATGAATAATCCAGTAAATAAAAATATATTACATTCACCATTTATAGTTAATGAATATTCCACTTATATTAATTTTAAGCTGAATAATGAAGAATATGAAAATATTAATAAATTTTTAATTAATAAAAATAATGGGTTGACTATGGCACCTTCTTCATTATTAAATGAAAATAATAAAGACTACTTTTTAAGTATAAATATATATAACTGTACAAGTCCATTATTTAAATTTATAAGTAAAGAACCAGCTATAAGATGCGAACTTAATATTTATGTTAAAGATAAAAATAATAATAGAGGTACATTAATTATGGATTATGAATCTAGTATATTATCAATGGATCCAGAAAATTTATTTAAAAAACCAGGAAATATTAGATTTGTAAATAATTATGAGTTTTTAGAAGGAAATGTATATAATGAAAATTTTATTTTAGAATTTTCATATAATAAATTTTTAAATACTTTAGTAAATAATAAAGTTAGTTCAAGTTTAGTAAAATTTACAGATAAAATATATTATCCTAATGGTTATTATGATAAATTATATTATGATTCTTCATTAATACATAATAAAATCATTGATTGTAAAGATTATAATGTATATTTTAAATTTTTAGATTTAGAATTTACTAATATAGATAATATATTTTATTTTGAAAATAAAATAAATTTTGTAGGTGGATTATGGGAAAATTTGTATACTTAATATATAATTCACTTAATTAAGGTAATATATTCTAATAATTTAATTATTAGTAAAACAAATATTATTAATTGTATTAATCCAAATAAATATTGTATATTTTTATATTTATCAAAAAGATTTAATTTTATACTAAATCTATAAAATCCATTATATAATTAATAAAATTAATAATATTATTAAATTTATTAATTAGTTTAAAATAATAATAAAATTAATAATATTATTTTATTATTATGCTTATAAATAATCATTTATTTTATAATAGAAAAAATTATATACCAATTAAAATAAACAGATTTAATTTAGTTAACATGAATTATAATAATACAAAAATTTATAATCCTATAATTGGTAGTAATTTAGGAATTCCATTGAATATTATGCAATATATTTTTACAAATATTTATTTTAATAATAATATAATAAATTTAGAACTAATATTATTACAAATTTGTATAGGTATTTTTACATATGGTACTGATAGATTACTAGATGCATATAGCTTTGATAATAATAATAATAGTAATATTAATAATAATTATTCTTTAGATAAAATATATTATTATAATTATTTATTAAAATTCAAAAATCTAAATCTAATAACAGTATTATTCAGTTATATTTATATATTTAATGAATTGATTAAACAAGAAGAAACATATATATTTATTATGTTATTAACATCTACATTATATTATAAACAAATTAAAAAAAATTTTGGTCAATTTAAATCTATATATATTGCTACATTTTGGACTATTGGTTGTATAATACTACCATGTGTTATTTATGAAAAAAATTATGAAATTTTAAATTATCCAAATATTTATTTACCTGGATTTTTAAGTATGTTTGCGTCAAGTAATTTGTTAGATATTAAAGATATAAAAGAAGATAGATTTGAAAATATTAATACATTACCTGTTATTATAGGTAAAAAAAATTCTATTGCAATATGCCATTTATCTTTACTATTATCTATTATATTATTTTATAATAATATAAATTTTGAAAATAATCTATTTTTATCATATCTATATGAATTACAAAATTTTGCTACATTTTTTATATAATATATCTATTTATATTTAAAATATTTGTAAATATATAGTTTTTTTTGTAAATTTTTTTATATTTAGTAATATTATAAAATATGGCTAGTGATACTCATGGATTTACAATTAATATTACAGGAAGTAATAATGATTCTAATCTTGTTTTAGGTTCTTCTTCTGGATTTATTAAAGAAGATAATTTATTGACTGAAGATGGTGAATATAATATTAAAAATATAGTTAGAGATATTTCGAATAATACTAAAAGAATTATTAACTTAGAAGAAAATCATGCAAATGAAATTGGTAAATTAAATATATCAGAATATGAAAATAAATTAAATATATTAGAAGATACTATTAAAAATTCAAATAATATTGATAATTCTAAAATTGCAAAATTAGTTTCTAATTTATCTAATTATGATTCTAATTTCCAAAATATGAAAGATGATTTAGAAAATACTTATAATAAAATATCTGCTTTACAAAACTCATTTCTTGCTATTAAAAATAAATCTGATAATGAAAATAAAAGTAATTTAATGAACTTTAATTTTTCAAATAATAATATTAAATCTGATATTGATAAAAATTCATATAAAATTAAATCTTTAGAAGAATCGTTAAAAACATTAACAGGTGTTGATTCTTCTAAAGTAGATAAAGCTATATTAGATAGTGAAAATAATCTTACTAAAATAAATAATTTAGAATCTAAATTAGATTCTAATAAAAAAACTATTAATTCAATTAATCTTGATTTAAATAAAATAAATTCTAGTTTATCAGAACTAAAAGTTTCAAGTAAAAAAATTAATGAATTAGAATCATTATTAAAACAAACAGGTGATTCTAGTGAAATTTCTAATTTAATTTTAAATCAATACAGTGGTCAGATTAATAAAATATCTAATAATGTTGTTTTATTAGAAGATAAAAGTGAAGATTTAAAAGAAAATATAGCATCTAATACCCAATTAGTAAATACAAATTTAGCTAGTATTTCTGCATTAAATACAGAAATTGCTAATTTAAAAATGCAACTTAATGAAGTTAATTTAAGTATTGAAGAATATAATAACAGAATTCTTTATAAAGAAAATCAAGCATTACTTAAATTAGATCCAGCTGAAATTGTTATTAACCCATGGAACATAGAACAAAGTAGAACATCAGCTCCTGATTCTTCTAGTATGAGCGAGTTGAATGGCAAAAAGAGTTTAGGTTATTTTATATATAGAAGTGATAATATGTTAAATATAAATGAGCAAAAAGAAAGATTTGGAAGTGCAGTATTAAATAACTTTAATCAAGAGGTAAATTTTCATTTATTTGCAGAAGATATTAGTTTAATTGATGTTGTTTTAAAAAAAGATAATAATGCATCATTTAATGATATAAGTAGTATTTATGCTGATTTAAAAGGTGCTGATGTAACAAGTATTAAATATAGATTTGTTAAAAATGATGATAAATCCAAAGCTATTAGTATTTGTAATGATGATATATATCACTGGGAATCTAACTATGATTTATGTTTCAATCAAGAAACAGATAGTACAAATAATAATAATGTTGTACAAGAAATTACTCTAATTGATAAATTTAATAATAAAACAATAATGTATAGACCTGTAAAAATAAAAGATACAGTAGTTCCACAACCGAATCCTAATAATAAACAACCTGGAGTTGGAGGAATTAACTATGTTGATAAACTTATAGAATGGAATGAAAATATAACATTTAAAGATTTAATAGATATTAACAGTATTTCTGATCTTTCATATCATGATTTTTTTAAAGGAACTTCTCAGGATAATTCAGGTACAAACTTTAATAAATTCTATTTTACAACCGACCCAGGAAATATATATATTGATACAAATGATGCTAATCCAAGTAATATTTTTGATTTTAATTATTTCCAAGGAAGTTATCTTGACACTGTTTCAAGTAGAATTGATTGGCCAGAAGATTATACAAATTTTTCTGGACGCAGAAATTCTACTCAATTTATGAAATATGATGAAAATTTAAAATTAAAAGCAAATACATATTATAAATTAAATTTACGTGCTGTTGAAGAATCAAGTAAGAAAATATCTGAACCTTTTTCTATCACTGGTTTTGTATATAGAAATAAATCATCAAGAGATTGGGGAATATTAGGTAAATATGTTTTACATAGTAATATTAATAAAACATTAACAATAATACAAGAATACTATGAAAATAAACCTAGTCCCGTACCAGATCAAGCTTGGGTTTTATATCAAAATATTAGATATAAAATTATAGGAACAGCCAAACAAATTGAACATATAATTAGTACATCACCAAAAAAAGTAACATATGAATATAGTATTGATGCTACTATTGTAGAAGATTTAACAAATACTGATGATGTTGTTTATATATGGGGGCCACCAGATTTAGATAATAGTTTTAATAAACTTAGATATTATCCAATTCCAAAACAAACAACTTTTGAGGCATCATTTAATGCAGTAGGTAGATTTCATTCTGATGGTAATGATGTTTCCAGTGGAGATATTTTTTTTACTAATTTTGATGGTTCCAATATAAGTTTTAATGATACAACAGATTTAAGTTTTGTATATGTTAAATCTAGTGATTTAAGTAATAATGGTAAAGTATTATATTATCAAGATATATCAGGAAATGAAAATCAATTAGGATTATATAGTTATAATGTAAGAGTATCATATAATGCTAATCCAGACATGTCTTTTATTTATACTCGTTTAATTAATGTTGTTGATACTACAAAACCCGTAATTAGTAGTAAACTACAAACAGATAATGAAAATGGTAAAAATATATCACATAGAAAAGTTATTGATAGTAATACAGTCGTTTATGATTTTTCTAATGTTAAGAATAATAGATTAAAAGAGTTACATGACTATAGTAATAATATTAGTATTTTTGATCACGCTGAAGGTAATTTAGCTTGGAATAGTGATAAAGTTACCATAACTGTAAATGGAAGTACACAAGCAGATCCAAGTTTATCAGAGCCTCAAGTTCATGTAATTAGATATTCTGTTAAAGATAGAAATCAAAATATATCAGATACATATACAAGATATATAATTATAGGCGATACTCTTAACCCTAGATTTGTAGGCTCAACAACGGGTGTTAATGATGAAAGTTTTAATATTCCAAATAGCGAAAATTTAGTAGTAAAAGAAAAAGCCAATTATAATCTTGATTTTGATTTTGATGCAGAATCATTCATAAAAACCGTAAATAAAATTAAAGATTTATCTGATTCTAAGATACGTGAAACTAATAATTCAAGTAAAATAGTTATAGATGATGATACATATAATAAATATTATCCTTTTGCAATTGATAATAGTATGCAATTATTTGAGTCTAAGTTAATTGATAATACTGATCAATATTATAAAAAACCTGAAAAATTTGTAATAGAAAATGTAGGAACTTCTGTAAATTTAAAGCAAAGAAAAAATGATGATGTAAAAGAAGTTAAATTTAAAGTTACTGATTTATGTGGTAATAATACAACATTTACTCTTGGTATTAGTTTCGAAGCAGATACATTACCCCCTAAAATAACATTTGATAGAAATAGTATTTGGTCCGAAACTAAAAATATAGAAGTATATAATGATCCAAGAACATTTAATTATGTTGAAGTAATACCTAAAGCATTTGATTGGGTAGCAGGTGATGTTAATGTTGATGTTCAATACTTTAATAAGCATAACCAGAAAATTAGTTTGGATGGTATGAAGAATCCTTTAAAAAATAATGCCGGAGAGCCGGGTGTATATAAAGTTATGTACTCTGCTACTGATGGATCTGGTAAATTAAAAGATCCAATAAATGGAATTTATGATCCTCCTGGAAATGATATAAGTGTAAATAAAACTATTGTAATTACAAGTTTAGCTGGTGTTCCTGAAGTTACATTACTAAAAGAAAATATAGAAGTTGAAGCAGGTGACTATAATACATTTGATAGTTTCATTAGTAGTAAATATTATACATTAGTCAACAATAATAACGGTTTTATTAAAGTAAATGATATAGATGCTTATGGAGCTACACAAAAAGTGACTGATATAACTGTGACTACTGATTTTTCAACTAATGCAGTCGAAAATTTCTTATTACAGAATACTGATGTTTGTATGGGTTCTGCTTTTAGTGCAAATAATATAGGTGATCTTTCAAATATATTACAAACAATTTGGACTCCATCAAATGAATTATTAAGTCCATATATTACTGAAAAATTACAATTTAGAGATCAAGATGGAAATGTTGTTATTAAAACTCGTGGAGTAAGATTTGTTAATAAAAAAGGGCCAAAAATTACTTATACTGGTGCCAATACATTTACTATAAATGCAGCGGGTGAACAAGTATCTAATACTCTTATAGAAATTGAACATGAGGATGGTAAAAAATTTTCTGAATATTCTGATTTAAGTTTTACAGTTTCAGATGGATTACAAGAGTTATTTGCAGCTCAATATGAAAATGGAGATGCTACCAATATAAGACTTGCTGAAATTGAACCTGACATAGTAGTTTTATCTACTCAATTACCATATTTTGCAGAGATTAAATATATTGCTCAAGATGAATATAACATGAAAACAGAACAAACAAGAAGGATTATGATTAAAGCAGCACCAAATACTACTAATTATTATATAAATTATAATATAGTAATTGGTACAATTACTGGAGTTGAAAGTAATGGTAGTGAATTACGTGTTAAACATACTGATGTAAATAGAAATTTATTAGATGCTTATTTGAATGTGGTTCCAGGAGACTTATCTTTTGTAAGTGTTATGGCTAACAATACATTAATTGAGTTAGTAAATGTTCTTGATAATAAAGAAATAGATTATCTTAACCGATTATATACTATTTCTGGAAGTAGTTTCACAACTTCAACTAATCAAAATTTAATAGTGGGAGAGACACTTTACTGGCAGGGTACTGTGTTGCCCTAATTAGGGCAGCCCAAAGTCGCCTTGAAGTATATTGTGTTGCCCACCCCCTGTTCGCACGCGGGGCGCCAAACGCACAGCAGCCCGGAGGGTACATCATAAAAAACTTTTTAATATATAATTTTTTTTTATAAAAAAATAATTATATATTTATAATTTATAAATAAACAAATTGAAATTGAAGTTAAATAAAACAATAATTTAATATTAAAACAATAATTTAATATTAAAACAATAATTTAATATTGCTATTATTTTTTACATAAAATATTTTTTATATTTTTTATATTTTTTATATTTTTTATATTTTTTATATTTTTTATATTTTTT
>MDSZ01223632.1_pt1 | contig 10331 bp, 7 predicted proteins | sample 811201 | NCBI WGS metagenome assembly MDSZ01 (sample SAMN05326647, study PRJNA326480) | marine metagenome | isolation source: seawater | place: Indian Ocean: North | collected 2010 | reverse complement strand
TGCATCTAAAAATAATATTAATATTGCGAAACACCACTTAAAAAAAAGTAAATTAAAAATAAATTATTTAAATTGTTCACCCGAAAATTTAAATACAACAAAAACATTTGATGTAATATTAAATATGGAGATTGTTGAACATGTAGAAAATATTGATCATTTTATAAAACAAAGTTCAAAGTTTTTAAAAAAGAATGGAATTATGTTTGTTGCAACACTTAATAAAACTTTAAAATCATACCTATTTGCAATTATTGGAGCTGAGTATATTTTACGGTGGCTACCTATCGGAACTCATTCTTGGGAAAAATTTATTAAGCCTAATGAGCTAATAGAAATTTTAAAAAAATATAATCTAAAAATTGAATTATTAGATGGGATGAAATTTGACTTAATAAAAGATGAGTGGTCAATAAGTTCAGATAAATCCATAAACTATATAGGAAAGTTTATTAAAAACTAATTGTTCTTATCTTCAAGCCAAGGTATCACTTCAGTCTCAATTCCTTCATCTCTAAGTTCTTTGATTTCATCAAAAGATGCAGATCCATAAATTCCTCTCTTTTTCTTTTTTTTTTGATTGTAATGAATAGACCTTGCCTCATATGAAAAATTTTCTCCCACATAGTCAAAATTATCTTTAATAAATTTTTGGTATTCTTTAATTTTTTTGTTAATCTTTTTAAGTTTTAAATCTTCACTAATATTTTTTGAGCTATTTTTATTAATTAATTTTGGTGCCATTAAACTTTTTTCAACTTGTTTTGAATTACAATTGTGACAACTTAAAAATTTTTTATTCTTAAGTTTTTCATATTCTTGTGAAGAAGCAAACCAACTATCAAAAAATAAATCACACTCTTTACAAACTAATCTATACTTAATCATAACTAATACTTAATATTTTTTTTTTTAAAAACAATATTAATTAACTTCTATAATCAGCATTAATTTCAACATATTTTTTTGTTAAATCCATTGTATAAGCTGTAAAATTTTTTGAACCGTTTGAAAGATTTATATTAATCTCAATATTATCATTCTTAATGTATTCACTTACAACATCCTCGTTATAGTTTGGGTTTATTTTTCCATTTTGAATTATATTGAACTCTCCAAAATTTAGAGACAATTTGTCCAAATCTATTGTAACACCAGCTTTTCCTACTGCCATGATAATCCTTCCCCAATTTGGATCTTCTCCAGCAATAGCTGTTTTCACTAATGGTGAATTAGCAACCGAAAAAGCAATTTTTTTGGCATCAATTTCATTTTTACAATTATCAACTTTAATTGAAATAAATTTAGATGCACCTTCACCGTCCGCAACCACTCTTTTTGCTAAATTTAATAATACTTTATTAAGCGCATTATCAAATTCAAACAACTTTTCATCATTTGCATTTTTTATTTTAGAATGTTTTCTTTTTCCTGTTGAAAAAAATGTAACCATATCATTTGTACTTGTATCACTATCGCAACTAATCGCATTAAAAGTAGAAATTATATTTTTCTTAAGAAGTTTTTTTAAAATTTCATTTGAAATATCGGCATCAGTAAAGATATAACCTAATGTTGTTCCCATATTAGGCTGTATCATTCCAGACCCTTTAGCTATCCCATAAATTTTAATCTTTGTATTTCCAATTAAACATTCTTCCATTGCCATTTTGGGCTGTGTGTCTGTAGTCATAATTCCTAAAGCAGCCTTCATCCATATATATTTATTTTGGGTATATTTTATCTTATCTATTAAATCTGGAATTTTTTCTTTTATTTTATCTTCTGGAAATTTCTCACCGATTGTTCCTGTGCACCCAAAAATTATTTCTTTTGGTTTAATTTTTTTAGGTTGGTCCTCATCTTCCTTTTGTTTTTCAGTTAACCGATCAGCAGATATTTTTGCTATATTTTCCAAACTTTTATAACCTTGTTGTCCTGTAAAGCAATTTGCATTTCTAGTGTTAACAATAAGTGAAAATACTTTTTTTACTTTGTTTTTCAAATTCCATTTAATATTTTCAGATACAATTTTTGACTGAGTATAAAGTGATGCATAATTAGCACCTTCTCTAAAATAAAACATCACTAAATCATCTCGTGGATCTTTATATAAATTAGCAGATACAGTTGAAATTGAAACTCCATCGACATGATCTAAATCTTGAAACTCCTTCATTCTCTTACTTTTTGATTTAGATGATAAAAAATTGGTTAAATTTATGCCCATGGTGTTTAAAATACTTATTTAATAATTATATTAAAGGTTATATGTAAATAATAAATCATAAACTAATGTTAAATCCTCTAAGCTATATTTCAAAACTAATAAAATCAACAAATCAAAGGGAATTAGATAGAATATCCAAAATTGTTAATAAAATTAATTCCTTAGAGGAAAGCATAAAAAATTTAGAAAGTTCTGCTTTTCCAAAAAAAACATTAGAATTTAAGGAAAAATTAAAAAATGGAACAAAACTTGATCAACTACTTCCTGAGGCTTTTGCATTAGTAAGAGAAGCATCTTATAGATCAAGAAATGAACGTCATTATGATGTTCAATTAATTGGTGGAATAGTTCTTCACGAAAAAAAAATTGCTGAAATGAAAACTGGTGAGGGAAAAACACTCACAATTGCTCTTGCAGCTTATTTAAATGCCCTTCATGAAAAAGGCGTTCATGTTGTTACGGTAAATGATTATCTGGCTAAAAGAGATGCACATGAAATGGGAGAGATATTTAGTTTTCTTGGTCTCACTGCAGGATATATCAACAATGATCAAAACGATGTTGAGAGAAAAAATAATTATAATTGTGATATTACTTATGCCACTAATAGTGAGCTCGGATTTGATTATCTAAGAGACAATATGAAATTTGAAAAAAGTGAAATGGTTCAAAGAGAACATTTTTATTCTATTGTTGATGAAATAGATTCTTGCTTAATTGATGAGGCACGTACACCATTAGTAATCTCAGGTGCTGCAGAAGATAAGACTAATCAATATCTTGCTATAGACAAATTAGTGAGGAACCTAAATAACTTAGATTATGAAATTGACGAAAAAGATAAAAATATTCTCTTGACTAATGAAGGGATCAATAATGTTGAAAAAATTTTTTCCAATGCTGGTATACTAAAAAATAATAATTTTTACGACCCAGAAAATATAGATTTAATACATCATGTAAACCAAGCTTTAAGAGCTAATCATTTATTTCAAAAAGGTAAAGATTATATTGTTCAAAATGGAAGTTTAAAAATCATTGATGAACTTACAGGAAGAATTCTTGAGGGAAGAAGATTTGGAGATGGACTGCACCAAGCACTCGAGGCTAAAGAAAAGGTAGATATACAAGCAGAAAATCAAACATTAGCATCAATCACATATCAAAATTATTTTAAACTATATGAAAAAATTTGTGGATGTACAGGAACTGCTTTAACAGAATCTGAAGAATTTTTTGAAATATATAATTTACCAGTTGTTGTTATTCCAACTAACAAAAAGATGATTAGAAAAGATTTTAATGATCAAATATTTAGAACAGAAGCAGAAAAAAACACTGCAATTATAAAAAAAATTAATGATTGTCATCAAACTGGCCAACCCTTATTAGTATTTACTTCTAGTATAAATAAATCTGAAGTTTACTCAAAACTCTTAAAAAAAGAAAAAATTAATCATGTTGTTTTGAATGCTAAAAATCATGAAAACGAGGCAGAAATTATTGCAAACGCCGGAAGAGAGGGATCTGTAATAATAACAACAAGTATTTCTGGAAGGGGAGTAGATATTCAGCTTGGTGGAAAAAAAGGATCTATTCCAGATGAGATTTTAAAAAAAGATAAAGAAAAAATTAAATCTCTTGGTGGTTTATTTGTAATAGGAACTGAACGAATGGAGTCAAGAAGAGTTGATAATCAAGCAAGAGGTAGATCTGGTCGACAAGGAGATGAGGGAAGTTCAATTTTTTTTGTTAGTCTTGAAGATGATTTAATGAGAATCTTTGGTTCAGAGTCCATGAATAGTATTTTACAAAAATTAGGTTTAAAAAACGGTGAAAGTATTGATCATCCATGGATTAATAAGGCATTAGAAAGGGCTCAACAAAAGGTAGAGGCTAGAAATTTTGATATAAGAAAAACACTAATCAAGTTTGATAATGTATTAAATGATCAAAGACATGTAATTTTTTCTCAGAGAAAAGATGTAATGAATAATAAAGAAATTTTTGAATATTCTAATCTTTTTTTGAATGAAATTTTCGATGATCTAATAAGATTAAAAAATTTAAATAGTTCAAATCCAAAAAATACTGATTTTATCAATAAAATTAAACAAATTTTAGGAAAAAGTTTTGAAGAATCTGAAATTGAAAATTTGATTTCACTTAATGATAATGCTCTTAAAGAAAAAATAACTCAAAAATTTGAAGAAGTACGAGAAAAAAGAGTTAAAATTATTGGGAAGGAACAATCAAAAGAAATAGAAAAAAGAATATTTTTACAAACAATTGATATGAATTGGAAATCGCATATTCAATATCTTGAACAATTAAGGCAAGTAATTGGACTTAGATCTTATGGGCAAAGAGACCCTTTGATTGAATATAAAAAAGAAGCATTTGATTTATTTGAAAATTTATTGAATAAATTAAAACAAGATCTGATAACAATACTAATGAATCTTCAGGTTGTAGAATCTCCAAGAGAAAAGGTGGGGGTACCAAAACAAAAAAAAATTGACCCTAAATATATTGGAAAAAAGATGAGTAGAAATGAACCTTGTTTTTGTGGATCGGGTAAAAAGTATAAACGTTGTTGTGGTGCCTTATGAATAAATTGCTAATAAAATCAAACTTATTATTGTTAATCCAATTATAGGAATTAAAAACTTCTTTGATTTAAGTATTAGACTAAAATTTTTATCAGGAGCTTTTAAAGAACTTAAATTATCTAAATTACTTATAAAACCTTTATTTCTTCCAATTCTCAAAAATTTATTTTTTCTATCGCTGAAAATTTCTTCTGAAGACATTGTTTTAAAAATCTCAATATTCTTTTTCAATGAGTCTTTAATGCTGTGTAACATTAAATTTTTATCCCTATGAGCTCCTCCGGTTGGTTCTGGAATTATTTCATCAATTATATTAAGTTCCAATAAATCTTTTGCTGAAAGTTTCATTGCTTTTGCAGCATCAAGCATTTTTTTTGGATCTCTCCACAAAATAGTGGCACAACCTTCAGGAGATATAACAGAGTATATTGCATTCTCTAACATTAATACTTTACTAGCAGATGCAAGAGCTATGGCTCCACCTGAGCCTCCCTCTCCAATTACGATTGCTATAGTCGGTACTTTTAATTTCATGCAACATTCAATTGATCTTGCAATTGCTTCAGCTTGACCTCTTTCCTCTGCTCCTACACCAGGATAAGCACCTGGTGTATCTATAAATGAAATAATTGGTAAGTTAAATCTGTCTGCTAGTTCCATTAAACGTATAGTTTTTCTGTAACCTTCTGGTCTCATCATTCCAAAATTTCTTTCTATTCTGCTTTCTAAATCATCACCTTTTTCTTGACCTATAACTAATACTGATTGACCATTAAATTTAGCAAAACCAGTTAGTACAGATTTATCTTCTCCGTAATTTCTATCTCCGGATAACGGAATAAAATCCTCAAATAAATTGTCAATAAAAAATTTTGATTTGGGTCTATCTTCATGTCGTGCAACTTGAGTTGTTTGCCAAGGATCAAGGTTTGAATATATGTGGGAAAGTTTCCTATCTAGTTCATCTTGGGTTTGAGAAATTTTTTGAGTATCTACTTCTGAAAGACCACTTTGATTAAACGGATCTTTAAGCTTCTGAAGCTCAATTTCTAGTTCTTTTATTTCTGTTTCAAAATTAAGATAATTTTTCATTTATATTTAATTAATTATGAAAAATGACAATAAAATGTCAATGCTTCACTAAACTATTTGACTTCATTTTACTTGAGTTTTAGAAGAGTTATGATGGAAAAAAATTACATCACTGTCAATAATTTAAAAGTTTCAGGCAAATTACTAAAATTTGTTAATGAGGAATTATTAAAGGATACCAATATTACACCTGAAAAATTTTGGAAAGGTTTTGATAAGTCAGTTCATGAATTAGCACCAAAAAATAAAGAATTATTAAAAAAAAGAGAGTATTTACAGGGAAAAATTGATGAATGGCATAAAAAAAATAAAAGTGAGGTGTTCAATCTTGATAATTATAAAAAATTTTTAAAGGAGATTGGGTATTTAGTGGATGAGGGACCAGACTTTAAAATTGAAACAAATAATGTAGATGATGAAATAACAAAAATTGCTGGGCCACAATTAGTAGTGCCGATAATGAATGCGAGATATACACTCAATGCTGCAAATGCTCGTTGGGTAAGTTTATATGATAGTTTGTATGGAACTGACGTGATTGAATCTGAAGAGGGTGGCAGTGAAAGATATGATCCTAATAGAGGACAAGAAGTTATTAAATATGTAAGAGAATTTTTTGATAAATATATTCCAATAGATGGAACCAGTTGGAAAAATATTGCTGCTTTAAAAATAATTAATAAAGACTTAATTATTATTAAAGACGGCAATGAATATAAACTTAAACATACAGAAAAATTTATTGGTCATAGGGGAGATGTAAAAAAACCTGAGGCAATTATTTTACAAAATAATAAGCTCCATTTTGAAATTATAATTAATCCAAGAGCTTTTAGTGCTGCTCACGATATTGCAGGAATTAGTGACGTAATTGCTGAGTCTGCAATTTCAACTATTTGTGATAATGAAGATAGTGTAGCTGCTGTTGATGCAGAAGATAAGGTCATATGTTACAAAAATTGGCTTGGTTTAATGAAAGGTAATCTTAAAGTTCAATTTGAAAAAAAAGGTAAAATCTTAGAAAGAAAATTAAATCCTGACAGAAGTTATATCTCAAAGGATGGTAAGGGATTAAAATTGCATGGAAGAAGTTTGTTATTAATAAGAAATGTCGGCCACTTAATGACTAATTCATCAATTATTTTGAAAGATGGAAGCGAGGTACCTGAAGGAATTATGGATGCATTTATTACATCGGCAGCTGCAATTCATGATTTAAATAGAAAAAAAAACTCAAGGTTTGGTTCAATTTATATAGTAAAACCAAAAATGCACGGACCAGAGGAAACTGCATTTACTGATTTACTTTTCACAAAAGTTGAAGAAACTTTAGAGTTGAAAAAAAATACATGTAAAATTGGTATCATGGATGAGGAAAGAAGAACTTCAGCAAATTTAAAAGAATGTATTAGATCGTTAAAAAATAGGGTGTTTTTTATTAATACAGGTTTCTTGGATCGGACAGGTGATGAAATGCACACATCAATGGAGGCTGGACCAATGATAAAAAAAGGTGATATGAAATCATCAAAATGGATCTCAGCATATGAAAATAATAACGTTGATATTGGTTTAACCTGTGGTTTTTCTGGTAAAGCTCAAATAGGAAAAGGTATGTGGGCTGCACCTGATATGATGAAACAAATGTTAGTTGAAAAAATTGGCCATTTAAAAGCAGGAGCTAATTGTGCATGGGTACCATCACCTACTGCAGCTTCATTACATGCACTTCACTATCATGAAATAAATATATTTAACGAACAAAAAAAAATATTGAACAGAGAAAAAGCTAAACTAAATGATCTTTTAACTATACCGATAGCAGATAGGCCAAACTGGTCAGTTGATGAAATAAATTCTGAAATTTCTAATTCCGCTCAAACTATTTTAGGTTATGTTGTTAGATGGATAGACCAAGGTGTCGGTTGCTCAAAAGTTCCTGATATTAACAATATTGGATTAATGGAAGACAGAGCAACTCTTAGAATTTCGTCACAACACATTGCAAATTGGATACACCATGGAATAACAACTAAAATTCAAGTAACTGAAATTATGAAGCAAATGGCAAAAATTGTTGATCAACAAAATAAAGACGATAAGAAATACGTAAAAATGAGTGATAATTTTGAAAATTCTATAGCATTTAAAGCTGCATGTGATTTAATTTTTAAAGGCAAAGAACAACCATCTGGTTATACTGAGCCTCTTCTTCATTTAAATAGAATAGAAAAAAAAATTAATCAGAATTAGAATTTAATTTTGCCCTGTTTTTGAAGGCAGAGAATAAAGTCCCATCATCTAAACTTTCTATTTCTCCACCAACTGGTAATCCTTGCGCCAACTTTGTAATCTTTACTTTGGAATTTTTAAGACTATCTTGGATATAATAAGCTGTAGTTTGGCCTTCTACAGTGGCACTTGTTGCTAGAATTACTTCCTCAATTTTTTCTTTTTTTACCCTCTCCACCAGAGAATTAATCAAAAGATCTTCTTTTCTTTGTCCTACTGATGATATTGTACCACCAAGAATATGAAAATATCCTTTGTAAACATTTGAATTTTGAATAGACCATTGGTCAGCTAAATCTTCAACTACACATATCTTATCAAATTTTTCCTTAACATTTTCACAATTTATACAGCCATCAGAGTTTGATTTTAATGATCCACATGACTTACATCTAACAACATTCTTGTAAACTTGGGCTAAAGTGTTTGCCATTGGTTTAACAAGTTCATCTCTATTACCCACTAATTTCAAAACAATTCGCTTTGCTGATTTAGGACCGAGTCCAGGAAGTTTTGAAATTAACTTAACTAAATTTTCTATCTCGCTAATATTTTGCATTTCAAAGTGGCCACTTAAATCCGGGAATCCCAAATCCACCTGTGGCTTTTGAAATTTCCTCTTTAGTCTTTGCTTTCAATTGAGCTTTGGCATTATTATGAGCTGCCACAATTAAATCTTCAATTACAGTTTTATCTTCTTTTATAATTTCATTTGAAATTTCAATACTTTCCATTTCTCCATCACCGTCTAAAACCACCTTAACTGAATTCGATCCAGATACACCTTCGGCTTTTATTTTTTTTATTTTTTCCTGGCTTTCCTTCATTTTGGCTTCTAGCTCTTTAGCCTTATCTAAAATTTTTGAAAAATCAGTCATCTATTCTTTGTTTTTATTGAGAACATCAACTAAATTAGCATCAGGAAATTTTTTTAAAATTTCATTATAAAATTTTGTTTTTTTTTCATTTTCTATAATTTTAATTTTTCTATTTTTTTCTCTTTCACTTATTGATTGTTCACCTTTTAGTTTACTAAAAGTTATAATCCATCTTTCACTTGTCCACTCAAAAAGTTTTAAAGATAAATCTTTAACAAAATTTTTATCTAAATTTTCATTAAATGAAATTTCTATTCTATTTTTTTCGAAACTTACTAAATTTACATTTTTTTCAAGTTCATACTTAAGTTTTGCTTCTTTATTTTCAACACAGCAATTCAAAAGATCCTCAAAAGAACTAATTGATTTTTTTGCTTCAACTTTTTTATTCTCTTTTAACTCAGGTTTTAACTTTTTTTCTTGAGTGATATTCTTAATCTGATTAATTGCTTCATAATTTTTAATATCATTGTTATTTTGATTATTATTCAAATCGTGGTTCATTGATATTGATGAGTCATCAAAATTTTTATTTTCAGATTTTTTCTTTGTCGATGCAATATGAATTAACCTAATCAAAAACATTTCCATTGACAAATTTTGGTTAGATACAATATCTAACTCTTCAATAGTTCTGATTGAAAATTGCCAAAAAAGTATTAATACTTGATTGTCCACTTTATTGGATATTTCTTTAATTTTTAAAAAATCTGTATCATTAAGAGAGAAATTTGTACCTTCTAATGTTAATGAATTTATATTTTTAAAGTAATATATTAATTCTATAAAATCGTTTATAAAAACTTTTGGCTCTATTCCTTGATCATAAATTTTTCTATATATTTCAATTACTTTTTTTTCATCTCCCTTTAGAATCAACTCAAACATCTCAATAATTTGTGATTTATCAAAAAGTCCAAAAATTTTTTGAGCTGATTTTAGATCTAATTCTTTATTCTTATCTAGACTCAATATACCTCTGTCTAACAAAGATAAGGCGTCCCTGACAGACCCTTCCGAAATTTTTACAATTAATTTTATAGCTTCATCTGAAACTTTGCTGTTCTCCTTTTCTTTTATTTTTTTTAAATAATTAAACAATTCTGATGATTTAATTCTTGGTAAATCAAATCTTTGACATCTAGATACCACTGTTATTGGGATCTTTTTTATTTCAGTTGTAGCAAAAATAAATTTTAAATATTCAGGTGGCTCCTCTAGTGTTTT
>MDSZ01089008.1_pt1 | contig 10331 bp, 9 predicted proteins | sample 811201 | NCBI WGS metagenome assembly MDSZ01 (sample SAMN05326647, study PRJNA326480) | marine metagenome | isolation source: seawater | place: Indian Ocean: North | collected 2010 | reverse complement strand
ATTTATATTCAAAATTTTTAAACAAACCTACATATGAAGTTATAAATAAAAATAAAAAATTTTATAAAAAAAAAATACCACTTTATGCAAGTGGAGGAATGATATTTAAAAATCAAAAATACGATACTTTAATTGACGAAGTCCTTAAATTTAAAGAAGAAGGATTTAAAGGTTGGAAATTCAGACCTAAGACTCCTAATTCTAATCCTAATCATTTTAAAAGAAAATCTAATCCTCCTTCTTTTAATAAAAGAGAATTAATAAGTTTTTGCTATAAATTAAGAAAGTTAGTTGGCGATCAATTTCCCCTAATGATTGATTTTGGAAGTAGAATAAAAAACATTAAAGATGCTGAGTTCATAATCAATAACTTAATTGATTTAAATTTTTATTTTATTGAAGAGCCAATGCAGCTAAATAAAGCGAACTACTTAAAACTAAACAAATTATCAAAAAAACTAAAAATAGCTATTGGAGAAACAATAAATAGTATGGAAAATGCAATAAAACTATCACATTTTAATGCTGATATACTTCAGCCCGATAGTAATCTTATTGAAATAGATCAAATTATGAAATTGATAAATTTAAATTTAGCTGAAGAAATAATACTTCACAATTGGTCATTTCCTATTAGTATGCTCTCTAATTTTCATATTGCCTCGGCTAGTAATAAAATTAATTTAGTAGAGTTTAGCAGTATAGGTGAAAATCAAAAAAATCGTGTATTGAGAAAAAAATTAGATATAAGAAATGGGTTTTATTTTCATAATGCTAGTCCAGGATTTGGATATACTTTAAATGAAAATAATTTTATTAGAATTAAAACTTAGATGAATAATTCTTCAAAAAAAATTATTGCTGTTGTTTCTGCTAGAGGTGGGTCCAAGGGAATACCAAGGAAAAATATTAAGAAATTAAACAATCATCCTTTAATATACTATACACTTTTTACTTTGTCTCAATGCAAAAGGATCAATAAAATTATTTTATCTTCAGATGATGAGAAAATTTTAAATGTTGCGAAAAAATTTGATTTAAATATTGATTTTAATAAAAGACCAAGTCACTTAGCAAAAGATAGTACGCCATTGACTTCCGTTGCACAATATGTTTCAAAAAAATTAAATAATTCTGGATACAAGCATGATTTTGTATTGCAGGTCTCAGCTGCATCACCATTCTTAAGATTAACAACTGTAAATAAGATATTAGATTTGCTTCTTTATAAGAAAAATAATTGTGTTGTAACTCTTAAAAGAATAGAGCATGAGCATCCTTATAGAGCAAAAAAACTATATAAAAACAATTCATTCAAACCTTTTTTAAAAAAGATAAATGTTGAAAAATTTATTTCTAGACAGGATTTACCAACATTATATTGTACATCAGGTTCGGTATATGCAAGATCTTATAAATTGCTCTCAAATTTTAGTGGTAAAGATTTTTGCTTAGGCAAAAAACCAGTTGGTGTGGTAGTTGACGATGTTGAGGCTATAAATATAGATCGAAAAATTGATTTTGATTTTGCAAATTTTGTAATGAAAAATAAAAAAATATGAAAAAATTTAAAAATCTTGTTTCTATAATTATAAGATCAAAGAATGAAGAGAAATGGTTGGGGTCATGTTTAAGAGCAATTTCTAATCAATCATATAGAAATTTTGAAATTATACTTGTTGATAATCAATCTAGAGATAAAACAAAAGAATTATCAGAAAAATATTTATCTAAGATAATTAATATTAAAAAATATAAACCTGGAAAATCAATAAACATGGGTGTGCAAAATTCATCTGGAAAAATAATAGTTATATTATCAGCTCATTGTATTCCAACTAATAAAGATTGGTTAAGTAACTTAATAAAGCCTTTGAAAAATAAAAAAATTGCTGGTGTATATGGGAGACAAGAGCCGCTTTCTTATAGCTCTGATAATGATAAACGCGATTTAATCAATACTTTTGGTCTGGATAGTTTCTTGCAAAAAAAAGATCCATTTTTTCACAATGCTAATAGTGCCTTTTTAAAATCAACTTGGAATAAATTTAAATTTGATGAAAATGTAGATAGTCTTGAAGATAGGCTGTGGGGTCAAAAAATAATATCTCAAGGTTTAAAAATTTATTATGAAGCTAATGCAAGCGTTTATCATTATCATGGAATAAATCAAAACTTAAATCCAAAAAGGTTAAGAAATGTTATTAAAACTCTTTCAAATTATGATTCTAATAAAAATAAATTAGATAAATTAAAAAAACTAAATATAATTTGTATCATTCCAATAAGGGGTAAATCTATAAATATAAATAAACAAAGTTTAATTATTAAAACTATTCAGGATGCAAAAAAATCAAAATATATTAATAATATATTTGTAGCTACAGACGATCTAGATACATCAAATATAGCAAAAAAATATGGAGCAGATTCTTCATTTTTAAGACCAAAGGATATGTCGGAAGATTTTATAGGGGAAAATGAACTCTATAATTATATTTTAAGTAAATTCCAAAAAAGAAAAATTTATTATGATGTCATAGTTTCTTTGAAGGAAACCTATCCTTTTAGAAACTATAAAATAATTGATAAAATGATTAGTAGGCTTATCAAAAATAATAATGATTCAATAATTGCTGTAAAAAAACAAACTAGGTCACTTTGGAGTATCTCTTCAGATAAAAAAAAATATGTTTCTAATCAAAATCTAATACCAAGAAAATTTAAAACACAATCATCATATTTAAGTCTTGCTGGTTTATGTTATGCAATTCGTTCTGATGTTGTAAAAAATATAAATATATTTCCAAATAACTTAAGTTTTTATGAAATAAAAAATCCTATAGAATCTCTAGAATATTCAGATTTTATTGATTCTCAAAAAGACTTAAAAAAAATGTTAAATATTTTTAAATGAATAATATGGTTAAAATAGGCATTATAGGTTGTGGAAGAGTTGCACAGCATTACAAAGTTTTTTTTAAAAAAAAAAATATTAAAAATGCATCGATACTTTTTTGTTGTGATTTGGATATTGAAAAAGCAAAACATTTAGGAAATAGTTTGAGCTCAGATTATGGAATATCATTTAAAAAATTAATTAAAAAACATAAAATAAATCTAGCATTAATTTTAACAGAATCTGGTAAGCACTTTGAACATGCGAAATTTTTCTTAGATAATAACATTAATGTTCTTATTGAAAAACCTGCTACATTCAATTATGAAAAATCTAATCAACTTCACCATTTGTCAAAAAAAAATAAATTACTTTGCTGTGTTGGTTTCCAAAATAGATTCAACCCTTCAATTAAGGTTTTAAAAAATGTAATTAATAAAAAAAGATTAGGTAAAATAATAACAGTATCAGTAAAAATTAATTGGTGCAGGTATCAAGAATATTATAATGATAAATGGCACGGAACATGGATTATGGATGGAGGGGTAACTAATCAACAAGCTATACATCATATAGATATTCTTACCTATCTTTTTGGCCCTGCTCTTGAAGTTGTATCTTTTATGAAAAGATCATTAAATAAACTAGAAGCAGAAGATACGGCAATAGCAATAATAAAATTTAAATCTAATATTTTTTCAACTTTTGAAGCTACAACAGCAGCCAGACCTGAAGATTATGAAGCATCAATAACAATTGTAGGAGAGAAAGGAAGGGTGAAAATAGGAGGAATTGCGCTAAACAAAGTTATCGAATGGAAATTTATTAAAACTAAAAAATCTGATATAAATCTTAAAAAGAAATTTTCACAAAAAGTTAAGAATGGTTATGGATTAAGCCATAAAGAGCTTTTAAATAATTTAGTACATAATATTAACAATCCAAAAAATAAAAAAGAGTATGTAAATATAAATTCAACTTTTTCTACTACAAATTTAATTTCTGGGTTATATAAGAGTTTTGAAAAAGGTAAAATTATTAAAATTAACAATAAAACAAAATCTATAAAACTAGGTGTTAAATGATTGAGAATAAATTCCCTGGCAAAGATATATCTGAAGATGATATAAAAAATAAATTTCCTCTTGCTGCAAAAAAAAATGAGCAACATAAATCAATTTTGAATATTAATGGTCATCAAATTGGAGGTAATAATCTAGTAATATTTGCTGGACCAAACATGGTTGAGTCAGAAAAATTAATTATACAAACTGCTCAGAGCGTTAAGGAAAATGGAGCTCATTTCTTAAGAGGTGGTGCTTTTAAACCACTGACATTCCCATACAGGAGTGAAAAATATAATGAAACAAGAGAAGATGGATTAAAATGGTTAAAAAAAGCAAAGGAAGAGACAGGCATAGGAATTGTAACAGAAATTATGGAAGAAAGGTATCTTGATCTAATTTGTGAAACTGCTGACATTTTGCAAATTGGATCGAGAAATATGCAAAATTTCCCATTCTTGACTGCTTGTGCGAAAACTCAAAAACCAATCTTGTTAAAAAGACATTACGGAGCATCACTTAGGGATTGGTTAGGTGCGGCTGAATATATTTTATATGAAGGAAACAAAAATCTAATATTATGTGAAAGAGGTGTAAGTGTTCCTCATACTCATAGAGATACCTCAAGATTTCTATTAGATCTTCAGGTAATTCCAGCTATCAAAGAAATTTCACATTTGCCCATCATTTCTGATCCTTCTCATGCTACTTTTTGGAGTCCTTGGGTGCAATCAATGACTTTAGCTAGTGTAGCTGCAGGAGCAGATGGCATTATGTTAGAAGTGCATCCTGATCCAAAAAATGCAGCCGTAGATCCATTACAGCCAATAGATTTTAATGAATTTAAGGTTTTAATGGAAAAAGTGTCTAAATTAAAAAAAGCATTGTAAAGAATATAATATTAATTTTATGCTAAGAATTGAGGAATTGATTGAAAACAAAATTAAATTAAACAAAAATCATTTCTGTACCATATTAGGATCTAATCCATCAAAGGGAGCCCGATCTCCAAAGTTATGGAATTATACTTACAAAAAAATGGATATAAGTCGTAAAATGATTGCGTTTGATTTAAAAAAAAATAATTTAAAAAAATTACTTTTAACTTTAAAACAAAATGAAAAGTTTATAGGTTCTGCAGTTACTAATCCATACAAAGAAGAAATACTTAAATTTAAATTAATAAAATTAAATTCAATCGAAAGAGACATTGGTGCAATAAATTGCTTTTACAGATACAAAAAATCCTTTTTAGGAATAAATACTGATGGAATAGCTGCAATTGACACTTTAAAAAAAAATAAGTTAAATTTTAAAAATAAAAAAATTTTATTATTAGGATGCGGAGGGGCTGGAAAAGCAATAGCCTCATACATTTCTTCTAAAATTTACAAAAAAAACAATTTAATAATTTCGGTAAGAAAAAAAAATAAAATAAAAAAATTATCTAAAAAACTTAATTGTAATTTAATTGATTGGGAAAAAAGAATTCATTATTTATCAGATGTTGATATTGTTATTAATGCAACTTCTTTGGGTAACATTAATAATTTAAAAAAAACACCAATAAATAAATCATTTTTTAAAAAATTTAAAAAGAATACATTTTTTTTTGATATTAATTATCAACCTAGAAAAACTCTTTTTCTTAAATATGCTGATGAAAGTGGTTTTAGATTTTGTAATGGATTACATATGAACTTATCGCAAGCTGTTATTGCATTTAATGTGGTTAATAAAATTAATTCTAAATATAACAAAACATATAATTTAATGCGGATGGTAAAGTAGTTTTAAAAAAATTAAATAAAATAGATTCTAAACTTTTATTTAAAAAAATATTTAATAGTTTAATATAAAATATTAATAGAAAATATGACAAAATTAAAAAAAATTGATGTATTAGAATTAAATTCCTCTCTAGATGATAGGGGTATTGTTTCTTTTTCTAATGATTTAGATATTTCTAGCTATAAAAGATTTTATTTTGTTGAAAATCATAAAAATAATTTTGTAAGAGCGTGGCATGGTCATAAATTTGAAGAAAAAGCAGTTTGGGCTTTGCAGGGAAGTTTTATGATTTGTTTAGTTAAAATTGATAATTGGAAAAAACCAAATAAAAATGCAAATATTCATAAATTTGTTATTTCAGAAAAAATTAATAAAATAATTAAAATACCTGCTGGTTATGCGAACGGTTTTATGAATTTAACAGATAAATCGAAATTAATTTTTTTATCAACTAGTTCTTTGAAAGACAGCTTAAAAGATGATTATAGATATCCATACGATTATTGGAACCCTTGGGATTTAATTCAAAGATAAAATATGAAAATTTATAAAGACAAATACTATTTTAGAATATTGAAACCTAATAATACAATATCCGATGCTTTTTTATTGTTAAATGGTGATTTTGGAATGGCTGTTCATGTAGTTTTAGATAACAAATTGCTCGGAATTGTAACTGCTGGAGACTTAAGAAGATGTCTTTTAAGAGGTAAGTCTATTACAACATTATTGGCAGATGTGATTAACAAAGATCCAATTTACATAAAAATAAATGATAGTTTGAAAAATAAATTTGAAATAATTAACAATTCCTTACTTGATATTAGTAATCAATTTACAATTCCTGTAATTAATGAAAAAAATGAAATATTAGGTATTACTTATTTAAACCATCTACAAAGTATTGATGATGAGAATTTACATAGAAATAATGCACAAAAAATATTAGTTGTAGGTGGTGGTGGCTATATTGGATCAACATTAACAAAGTTATTACTAGACCAAAATTATAAAGTTAAAGTAGTAGATAATTTTTTATACGATCTTAGTTCTCTAGACAGCCTAAAGGATAATTCAAATTTAGAAATAATCAAAGATGATATTTGTATATTAAATAATCAAATTAATTGTATTAAAGATGTTGATGCAGTAGTTTTTTTGGCTGAAATTGTTGGTGATCCTGCTTGTAAACTACTACCTGAAGACTCCATAAGAACTAATTTTTTAGCTGTAAATTCTATGGCTAATCTTTGTTCATATATGAATATTAGTAGATTTATTTACACATCTTCCTGTAGTGTTTATGGAGCAAGTGAAGATCCAGAAGAAATTTTAGATGAATCTTCTGCTCTTAATCCTGTTTCACACTATGCAAGAATTAAACTCGCTTCTGAAAATTCTATTTTATCACTTTCAAACACAAATTTTAATCCAACTATATTAAGATTAGGCACTGTTTTTGGTAGTTCGTCGCGACTAAGATTTGATCTGGTTGTAAATACTTTTGCAAGAGATGCATTTTTTAAAAAAAATATCAAAATAAATGGAGGAAATCAATGGAGAACTAATATACACGTAAAGGATGTAGCTAATGGTATTTTGAATGTTTTAAAATCTCCTATTGATTTGGTTGGAAAAAAAATATTTAATTTATGTAATGAAAATAAAACTATTCTTGAGTTATCAAAAAATGTAGAAGAAATTTTTACTGATTGTGTAAGAAATATTAATCAAGAATCAACAGACAAAAGAAATTATAGAGTTTCATCAAAAAAAATAAAAGAAATTATTAATTTTGTTCCTAAAATTTCAATAAATGATGGTTTATTAGAATTTAAAAATCTTTTTGAAAATAATATATCTAATAATTTTGATAAAACAATTTATAGTAATTATAATTCTCTTTATGAAAATAATAGATGATTGTTAAAAGTAAAAAATTTTTAAATTATAGCACTCAATCTATTGACAAAAATGATATTAATCAGGTTGTAAAAGTTTTAAAAAGCAACTTTTTAACCCAGGGACCAAATATTCAAGATTTCGAAAAAAAATTTGCAAGAACTGTTGGATCTAAATATGCAGTTGCCTGCTCAAATGGAACAGCGGCTTTACACTTATCACTATTAGCATTAGGTATAAATAGTAAAAAAACATTGCTCACATCACCAATCACATTTCTTGCTTCAGCTAATTGTATAGAATTTTTAAATGGTAAAACATTATTTGCTGATATTAACGATAAATCTTTTTGCTTGTGTCCAATTGAATTAGAAAAAAAGTTAAAAAAATATAAAATTGATGTTGTAGTTGCAGTGCATATGGCTGGCCATTCAGCGGAAATGAATAAAATCCATAAATTAAAGAAAAAATATAATTTTAAACTTATTGAGGATTCATGTCATGCTCTTGGTGGTTTTTATAAAAATAAACCAGTTGGATGTAGTCATTACTCTGATCTATCTACATTTAGTTTTCATCCTGTTAAGCCTATAACAACTGGGGAAGGCGGTATGATTACAACAAATAGCTCTGAATATTATAAAAAATTAATTTTATATAGAACACATGGCATGCATAAAAACTCTGATCAATTTAAAAATAAAAAATTAGCATTTGATAAAAATGGAAATGTAAATCAGTGGTATTATGAGATGAATAATGTTGGATATAATTATAGAATGACTGATATTCAAGCTGCATTAGGATTATCACAAATTTCAAAATTGAAAAAATTTACAAAAAAAAGAAATGCTATAGCTTCTTATTATTATAAACATTTAAAAGAAAACAAATATATTAAAATATTTAAACCAAATAAAAATATTTATCACGCATATCATCTTTTTGTAATACTTGTTGATTTTAAAAAAATTAATAAAACAAGATATGAGGTAATGCAATTTTTAAAAGATAGAAATATTGGAACTCAAGTTTTGTACATACCTCTTCATTATCAGCCATATTATAAAAAAAAATATAATTATAAAAAAGGTAATTTTCCAAAATCTGAAAAATATTATGATAGTTGTCTTAGCATTCCAATTTTTCCAGATTTAAAAAAATCGGATTTAAAATTTATTGTTGATACAATTAATAAAATAATCTGTAAAAATTAAACAACATTAATGCATCTATTTCTTTATAGTATAATTCCAGAGATTGATACTTTAGCACCCATAATTGATTCAATTAAAGATAAAAATAAAGTTATCATAAGGTCAGTAAATGTAATCAATACTTATTCAGATCATCCTATTTTTAAATTATTGAAAGACAAAAATATTAATTTATCAAACAAACCTATATTGAATATAAAAGGAACTCTTGCTTTTATATTAATGAAAATAATTAATTCTTTACCAATTTTTATACAAGATAAATTAATAATATTAATTACATATTTTTTTTATAATATCGTTCCATTCAATAAAAATTATTTATCAATTTTTTTAAAAAAAAATAAAATTCAATCAATTACAATAGATGATGGATGTAGAGAAAAAATTATAAATATTATATATCAAGCAGCAAGTGAAATGGATATTCCAATCATAATGCATCAAGTTGGATTATTTATCATTAAAACTAAACAAATAATAATTAACGAAAAAATTTCATACTACCATTCAAAATATAACTTTGAGGAAAGACCAAAATTTATTAAAAATAAAAAAACAAAATTGATATTTCTTGGTTTTCCAAGGTTTACTAGTTTTTGGATTAATAAACTCAAAGACATATCTCAAATTAAAAGGAATGAATTAGAAAATAATAATTTGTTAAATGTATCTTTATTTACAAGGCCAAGAAAAAAAATTTTAGATAAAAACAATCAAATAATAAGTAAAATAAAAAAAATAGAAAATGTTAGACTTAAAGTTAAAAACAAACCAAGACATATAATGACTAATAAGCAAGAAAATAAACATTTTGATAAATTTACATCATCAGAAATAATTGATTGGTCTGATGTTATAATTACTCATAATACATCAATAATTGCAGAAATGTTATTAAAACAAAAGCCAATTTTTTTTCTAGATTATCTTTCACCTCCCGATGAATATTATTATATTTTAAAATATAAATGTATAAATATAATTAAATCTGAAGAAGAATTATTAAATTTAATTATTTCTATTAAAAATGATAAATCATTATTAAAAGAATACATACATGATTCATCTAAATATTTTAGTGAATTAGTCCATGATGATTTAGATGACAAAACCGTTTATAAAAATTATAGTGAATTTTATTTAAATTTAGATAAATAAGTTTTATTACAAATTTAAATTATTATGAATATTAATTTTTAATAAATTGCATTTTATAATTAATTTTAATGATACAAAAAATATATAATTTTTATTTTAGAAATTTTAAGTATGATAAAATTATAAATGATTACATTAATTATAATAATCTAAACAAAATACCAATTAGAAAAAATAATTCTGATATTATATTAACTGAATATACCAATCTCCAACCATTAATCATTTCAACTTCTTATTTTTTAAAATATTTTTTAGTGAATAGAAATGCTAAACCTGTTTCATATTTACCTTATT
>MDSZ01090934.1_pt1 | contig 10333 bp, 3 predicted proteins | sample 811201 | NCBI WGS metagenome assembly MDSZ01 (sample SAMN05326647, study PRJNA326480) | marine metagenome | isolation source: seawater | place: Indian Ocean: North | collected 2010 | reverse complement strand
TAGGCTGAGTGTCCCACTACCAGTGATGGTGCCACCAGTCAAGCCAGTCCCAGTCGCCACGCTAGTGACTGTCCCTGTAGTGGTGCTATAGCCATAGGATAGTATCTTATCCTCTATCGCAGCACTAGTCATAAGACTGGTATCATTGTTAGCGAAGGACTCTGAACTGGTCTGATACACATCAGCGTGTAGTGAGGTGAAGGGTATGTTAGCGAGTGCTAATGTGTCACCTGTCAAGGCTATACCAGAGGCGGATGTCGCACTGAGGTTAGTATTACTGCTGATGTCTATGGGTGAATCTAGAACAGCCATAGTCCCAAGGCCGATGTTGGTTCTAGCGTTACCCTTCTGGGTGCTAGTAAGCCCTTGTGATGCTGTGTCTACCCGAACCCGGTTGGCTAAGGCAGTAGTCATCGTAGTATGGAACGAGGCATCGTCATTGATTGCTGCTGCTAATTCATTGAGGGTATCCAAAGCACCGGGGGCACTGTCAATGACGTTGGCTACCGAGGTATCCACATAGGCCTTGATTGACTGTTGAGTGGCGAGATGGCTCGCTGAGTTAGAGGACATGTTGTCCTCATCATGGACAGGGACCACGAAGTCCATGTTGTCATTGGCGTCATCGTTAGTCACTGTGATGAACGTCTTAGTCCCACCAGTGGCCACGTAAGCGCCTATCATATCACGAACTTCCTCATCAGTGCGCTGCTCTGCGACTACGAAGTCAATCGTCCCATCTCCGTCTTCGTAAGTGACAGCAATATTGGTCTCTGTGTTCCCAGTGACCATCGCACCTACTATGTCTTGGACTTGCTCTGTGGTCAAGGTGGGAGAATCAACGAATTCCAGAGCGTTCCCTCCAGAGTTCACTTTGAGGTATTGCCCTGCTGAACCCAAAGCAGCAGGTGTGTCCGTCAATGTGACGAAAGCCAGACTGCTAATAGCCGCTTGATAATCACACCTGAGCCATGTGCTACCCTCAAAGATGAACGTGGCTCTCTGGTCAGGGAGGAGAGTGGTATTCAAGCCAGTCGAGTCGAAGATAATATTGCCGCCGTTGGCAGCCGCATTGTTGCAAACCTCTATGACATGACCCTCTGGGAATAGGTAGGTGGAGCCACTCTTCTCAGGATTCAGAGTGACGTTGGCACTGTTAGCGGGAGCGAAGATGAACCACTTGTCTCCATGTGACGTAATGGTGTAAGAGGCTGTGCTCAATGTCCCAGTAGGGGCTGAGACTCCTTCAGTGAATAGCCTCTTCGTGATGACACCAGTCTCATCATTGTTCTGACCCGCGAAGAATAAGTCATCCTTCATCCTACTAGAACTACGGTCAAGACCATCACCGGGACCATATCCTAGACTTGTCCCCGAACGACCTGTGGACATCCAAAGAGCGCCTACGTCTATCTTGGTAGTCCCATTGGCATTATTTCCGAGCACTCCAGCCTCATTACCAGAGAAAAGGGCATTCAATTGCGCTGCAGTATTGATTCCTTCTGCAGCACCTCTGCTTATCTGACTTAACTCACTACCGTCCGTGACTATAGTTCCAGAGGAAAGAGGGGTCATGTAGATAGGGTTGGACCTAGTGAATATCCTCTTGTCATTGACTTCTTGGACATCTACCTTGTGAGACCCCCCACCTGAGTTGTAAGAGCACCTAAGGGTAGCGAGGACAACCACTTGGTCATTGAGGATACTACCCCCTGTGTCGTAATCTATCAAGAATTGTGTAGGGAGTTGGGGGTATAGGCCTGTGCTAGTCTGGACTGGAGACCCACCATCTACGTGTATCTTCGCCTGACCACCTTGTGATGCGACATAGACTGCATACATGGACTGCTCCCCTGATGCTGCCAGAGCAGTCCCTGTGCCATGTGTCCCGATGGTGACTGTGGCAGTCCCGCCGGGCCCCCCAGCGAACTCATAGAGAACGCCGTCTAGCACAGCATAGCCTCCTTGCACTGTTAGAGTGTGAGTGGACGCTCTAGTGACAGCCCCGGGTTGAGTGTTGACAGCGTTCCTAGTGGAACCATAGGCTGTGTCTTGAAGACGAACGATACCATTGCCACGTAATCCTTGCAACATGTTAGAGAGAGTGGTAGATGAGAGGGCATCTCCATCACGCAGGCCCTCTGCGCCTAATGTGTTCTGTGCTGCCAAATGCCCTCCTAGTGCGTCTACCATGTCATCTACTCCTCGAAACTCTCGTTAATCCTATCTGTCTACGCATTTTGGGTCTCCTGACCCCTACCTTTGCGTGATGGGAATACTTCTTCTGCTTTTTCCTTCTCACATTCCTATTGGATAGACGCTTCACACGCGCTGCTGCTAACTTGCCGGGTCTTTGAGACAGATAAGACCTACGCGCCATCACTCCACCTCCAATATGAAGGAGAACGTGACTTCATTCTGTGCATTCTTGAGGAATGGTTCGATTGAAGCACGATAGATAGGGACAAATTCTCCCGTGTCGGGGTCTTTGTATTGCAGATACACCTCTTGGACGTTTGAATTATACACATAGTTAGTATCAAAACTACCTTCTACTCTCAAACTCTGGTCATCTATGATAGTCACTACAGGCTTGATGGATGCTAACGTCCTTGCACCCCCATCATCCTCTCTGGCATCTGTGCCGTCACTCCCTATATGCAGTTCATTGACTAAGGTAGATAGGTGCTCAATCATCCTCCTCTTTATGGAATTCAGCATGGGCATCACAAATCACCTCTGTGGGTTATCCCTTTCACCACGCCGATTTCATGGCTCTTGGGTCTTAGTAGGATTATGTCGCATGAGCCAGTCGGGATGCTACCACCAGACGGGGCTTGTAGTGTCACGCCTGTGAATGTTGTGCTGGTTTTGCCGGTGTATGCGACATGGGCGGCTACAGTAGCAGTCTTCCTGACCAAGAGATTACCAGAACTGGGGAAGCCAGTAGTGGAAGTCACGGTGATAGTAGTCCCGACAATGCCTGACATTGCTGTGCGAGGCGTTAGCCCTGTCCCTAGTGCTGACCTCCCAGCGCTGTTGCCTGTGTCGTATCCTCGATGCCCTATCAAGAAGCCTGAGTGCCTATCTATTGTGGTCGTAGGGAAGGTGATGCCATCTACACCACTGTGGAGCCTGCTCATGTTCACAGCCACCGTCCTCCTATTGATTTGGCCCTGCACCTTCCAGTTGGCTAAACCCATGTTGAACTTGTTGCTCTTGACAATGCCGTCATCGAAGGTTATCTCTGACTCTTGGCTACTCTCAGATGCGTTGTCAGAACTGATGAGCACTCTCTCCAGACCTGTCTCATACGACACCATCTGTATATCACTCTCATTGGTAGTGAGATAGTGGTTCACTTCTACCACGGCTTGTCTGGTATCGCCCAATTCCGTGTCATTGAAAGTGATGACATCTCCCGGTTGCAGGCTCCCTATGTTAGGAAGCCCCTTGGCTGAAATGGACATGTTAGCCTTACGACTCATTCTGAGCATTTGCTTTGCAGCACGTTGTGTCGCTTGCTTGGAAGTGGCAGTGGGGTCTACGACCGTCTGGGACTTCACTATGCCCGCTTCCTTTTGCTTCTCTGTGTCATCCAGAGTGATGTTGTTATCATCGTTCAAGGCTACCTTGACCCCCTGCACGACGATACGATTGGGAACATCATCCACCTTACTACGTTGGACGCTATCCGCTAACATGGAGCGGACTATTGTATTGGTCTGTGAGAAATTGTTAGGGGCATAGATGAAATTGCCGAAAATGTCATGGTATATGGCGTAGTTATCACTCCTCCCTAGCATTCGGGCTGCTTGTGGTATGGTCCTATGATACATGTTAGTGGACAAGAAAGTGGTGCTGTGCTTGACGTTGGCATTCCCCTTGTATGTAGTAGTCCCTGAGGTATTAGCAGAGGAGAAAGGCCTACCTAGAGTCACTGAATTGAGGCCGTGCTGCTTGTCTTTGAATAGCCTTAGGACTATGTCTGTAGTCCTGAGCCCTACATTCACGATTTGACCAGCATTCAGAGAAGTGACCTCATCCATCCCTAACTGGCTGAGTGTCTGCCCTTTCATGTTCCTGAGGTTGATTCTACTTCCTTGTGTAGCCGTAGTAATGCTATCGGGACGTATCTTGGACGAGCCAGCGAAGAGCAAGACAGGCGGGGTTTTACCTGTAGTCATGCTACCAGTGTTGAAGAAAGCAGGTGATGTTGTATTGACGCCTGACGCAGGATAGTGCGTTAACAGCATGGCATCTTCTTCTTCCACAAAGGAGTATCGTCTACCATGAGTGACTTGGAAGTCGCTCTGCAAAGGCTTCGTGACTGTGTATTTACGCCCTGTCACGTCTGTATTGTTATCATATATCGCATGGTAAATGGCATTATCGACAAAGTTTGGCTCGCTTACCTTGGAAGCCACTGTAGTCCTCACAGCGTCTTGCTTCCCACCATTGACACTGACCGTGCTGGAATTAGTAGTAGTCAGTGTTGGGAAAACAGCAGCACCCGGCATCAGCCATTCACCTCATTGTCGCTTCTATTGCTCTCTCCAGAATGGTCGCTCTTATTCAGGTCCGGTCCAGCATAAATGGACTGAGTGTAACGAGGCTGGATGCTATAATCACCGCCTCTACTAGCATCTCCTCTCATATGCTGCAAGGTATTGTTAGTCACTATCACTCTAGCGATAGTCTGAGTCAAGGTATTGCTGAATGATGAACTCTCACTGCCGGGGATGCGAGGACCTACACTGGAAGGGGTGGTGTAACTACTAGCAGTGAAGAAGTAGGCTGGTGGGTATGGCGCATTGTCAGAAGAGGGGTTAGTCGCTCGCAGGAACTTGGAACTCGTGACCGCCCTAGCATTGGGAGTGTCATACGTGAATATGCCGTATTTGCCACCTGCAGTTCCTGACAGTGCATTTGTCTGGTCACGGAATATCTCTATGTGCCTGTGGTCCAATACACGCACAGGGCGTATGAGGAACTTGATGCTCTTGTCCTTATCATTTGTCTGTCTGTCTGACATGGAGTTATGGTCGGCTGACTGATATGGATTGCTAGTTTTGGCGGAATTATCACCTGCGGGGATTGCTGATGAGCCCCAGCCCATATCGCTCACCGGGTTCATGTAATTCATCAAGTCCATGACGAGACTGCCCCCTAATGGCCAGATTCCGTGAGTGTGATTCAATCTCATCACTTGTTTGAAATTGGAGAAATTCAGACTGTCCAGCCTGTAGTCATCCACTGCTCGCGTATCCGTCTTGATACCAGCAGCAACTACGTATCTCTTCCCTGCACCCCTGTCTGTATGTAGACTGTGTGCTTCACTAGCCAGAGCGACGTAATCATGGGAACTCGTGTCATTTATCTCACCAACGGTGTTGAGGTCTAACCCCATACGAGGGGAAAGTCTGGAGATGGGTTCTTGCAAACCTTCGGATGCAGGGAGCAAGTCTGCAGTGGCACGTTCTACATTAGCACCAGCCATGGCTTCTGGTTTGAGCAAACCATCACTCGCTGCGACATCTAGTCTCCTACTGATACCTCGCTTCACCTCTGTGTCTTGCAAACTGTCATTACGAGGCCGTGTATATCCAAGGCCTAAGGGTGGCTCAGAAGTAGCGTGTGACAGAGCCAGACCGCTACTCTCTAGTGGGATGTCAATGTCTTGCAATACATCCTCATTGAAGGCTGTTGGCCATCTGACCCCCCTTCCGTCCCCTCGGTCTCCTACTCGCTTGGCCGTCGCTGGGTTGAAGGAGTCCAAATTAGCCCTTGAGAGGCCTTGCCCATGTGGGGCTGCGAAGGACTGAGCGCCATGCGTCCTATCAGTTGCACGATATGCATCCTGTGGGTCCCACGCTGGTCTTACACCGAAACTTCTGACTGGGAACCTCCTGACATCCTCACCCGTGGTATTGCCCCACCAGTCAGTCATGTAATGAGCCAACGCTGGCGCTAGGCTCCTCTTCGGTGAGTATGTAGCAGGACCGAAACCGTCTAGCGCGTTAGCGAGGTAGTCTCCTTGGTGAGCCCTGACGATTGGGACGCTAGCAGTGTCATTGTCTACGTTCCACGCGATGTAGTTTCTCACAGCACATCCGAATGGTCTGGTTATCCTCCTACCATGACTGTATCTGACTTGTTGCAACTTCAGGTCAGAGCCTATCATAGCAGAGGCGTTGGTAATCCTCTCTAACATACCTGTATATCCTGCTGCTCTGGTGGCTGTGCTGGAAGCGGAAGTGCTAGTATAGATGTTAGTTGTGAATTGGTCACTTTGGACATAAGAGCCAAAACGATAGCCTGAGTGGTTATTGACTGTGTATTTGTCATCAAATGCCTGAGTCGACCATAGGGCCCACCTAGGTCTATTAGGTGCCTGTCGGATGCAGAAGCGATAGCCGAAGTTCGCTGGTCTTCTATGGTTGACGCTATTGATGGAATCAGTGATTGCTGACCTAGTGACGACACCGAACTCTCCTGCAGACCCACCTTCTTGGTAGACTAGTGGACTGTCCCAGAACCTACCCCAGCCGGGACCGGCAGTGCCCCAGAGAGCAAGGTCACTGGCTTGAGCGCCGAAACGAGAGCCACCGGGCCAGAATGAACCATAGTGATGCTTCTTGGAATTGAGACTCACATCAGTCCTAGCCTGAGGTGCGGTTTCGCTGTCCGGGCTACTGAGAATATCTACTTGGTCTGAGTCAATCGTGCCAGACCATCTAACATAGCCTCTGAAATCGAAGGGGCCGTCACTGATGACATAACTGAAATTCTGATAGCGAATAGTCTCGAAATGCTCAGGGAGGTGGTTGTATGGCTTCTTGTCCACCGCAGCATCTCCTATATTGGCCCTGCTATCAGAGTAGTAAGTCACAGGCCTTCCTAGGTTGTAGTGCCACATGGACAGATACGCATCTGGGAGATGTCCAGTCTCGGTGTCTTGACTGCCTTTCGCTAGGTCTTCTATGATATGAGCGAACACACTGCGCTCCTTGTTAGTGAGAATCTCACCCGGACTGTAGTTGCCATGGTCTGCGGTCAAGCGTATTACAGCCCCTGCTGTGCATGCTGTGTAGAAGGCAGCCTCACATTCTAAGCCGTAGAAGACATTAGTCGTCTGACTCGCTTGACCGCTAGACACTCCACGATGGCTGTATGTGGCCATGTGCTCGACTCCATCTGTCCCAGTCACCACAAGGCGATGTCCCATATAGCGGTCTCCGACTTCAGGGAAGAGGGAGTTGTTGTCTACCACTATCTGATTGTTGCCGGAATCTGTGCTGAGCACCTTGCATTGTGCTACGTGTGACATGTAGGAGTGGGTATATGGATGTAGGAAATGCGAGGGGTAGCCTGTCATGACCATCTGGGAGCCTATAGAGCCATATCCAGAACGACTATACAGGTAATAGTCCTCTGGTCTTGTCCAAGCAGTAGAGTGACTGGTTGGGTATCCCGAGGATGTGTCTGCCATGGAAGTGCTACTCTTCAGCGCAGGAGACCACCAAGGCACAGTCAGAGTATAACCCGGGGTGGCTCTCTGAAACATCCCGGGCCGGTAGGGGAGGCTCTTCCTGCTCCAGATAGGCGAAGTGTTCTCATTGATTCCCAAGGGGTTATAGAGAGCCAGAGGAGGTAGATTGGTGAATTGCTGATTCGGAGAGGGGTCTATGTCCAACATGACCTCATTGAGATAGACTTCACAGCCACGCACATCTGCCTTGAGCGCATGAGATAAGATGAAGTCATACGCTGTGCCATTCCATTGCAGTGCCACGACGGTAGCAACTTGTGCATCAGTCAGTATAGGATACTTCGTGCCTGAATCCGAACCGAAGTCATAGTTATCACTGAATCCCATTAATTGCTGTGAATAGACATTGGGCTGAATGATAATCTGGTAAGCACCCGATTCCATAGGGTCAGGGAAGTTCCAATGTGTGCTGTAATTGGTCCCAGCCTCCAGTTTGAGACGATGGTCCCCACTCTTGTTCTCATCGTCGTAAGCCAAGATGCCATAGCCATCGTATTTTACCTTGGTCTCGGTCATCAAGGTGAACCCACCCCCGTGGATATCAGAGGGGGGATGAGGAGCAGACGTGGAAGAGAACCACATGAGTGCATCAAGTCCTACTCCATCCTGTTTATCCAAAGTGCCATCAGTGCCATCTACATGCCCGGTTAGGCTATAACCTACTTTGGTGTAGCCCAATTCCCTCTCAAGGCTCATGGTGGCTTGATGATATGCCCTGTTGAGGTTGTAGACTCTCTGATACAGAGGGTGCGCTAGATGTCCGGGCATCATAGCCATCGTAGGCGTGATATAGTGGTGCCCCATCCTAGGCAAGGGCATTGGCGTCAACCTGTCACTTCTTATGGCAGATGCTGGGCTAGCATTGGTGGCAACGCCCATCCAGTCTATCGGTTTCTTGTCCGGGCTTTCCCCACTGACCTCCGCATGGTCTCTCAGCCTCCTCGCTGCGAAGTGACGTGTGGTGCCTGACGGCACGAAGAATGATGGCTTGATTACATCGAACCTGCTGGCGGAGAAGCCGGGGCTGAACTTGCATCCAGTGAACTGTGACCCACTGATTCCAGTGAAAGAGGCTATGTGGCCATTGACAGTGAGGAAGGACCTGCCATCCGGCAATTGCTCCGCTTGCCATATATCTGCGTTGATGGTGCCATTAGCGAACACAGTAGTCCCCTCGACTTTGAAGACCTCTAGGCTATTATGAACGAGCGAGCCACCGCTATAGCCTAACGGCTCTCGCTCCGTGTAGGAGAACCCCTTCCTCGTGAGATGGAAATACAGGGCCCTGTCATGCGGCTCGTAGGATGTCTCGAGGAATGACTGACTCTCAATCTCCCCTGTTCGGCTGAAGGGGTAGTCCTCTGCTCTGGTATCTATCCTCTCATAACCGCGATTTTCATAGAATGGATTGGTCTCTGGGTTGGTATTCAACGCATCGAAGTTGTCCTTGACTAGTGGGTCAGGCAAATCAGGCCGCTGGAGGCCTCCTGTGCCCATGCTTTCATGTTGGTATGCTTGCACCTTATCGAAGCCACTACGCACGATGATATTGCCGGGAATGGTATCTGCGTCTGGCAGGCTTATCTCTATGGCAGGCTTGTGTCCGCTACCTGCTAGTGCCGGACCTGTGACATCACGCTCTGATACCGTCTGGAAATCACGCACCACAGTCCCGAAGGGGGAACCCCCTTCCACTTTGTGCTCTTGTCCTGCATCGTCGATGATGGTAATGGACTGGAACTGTATCTCCTCGTTGGGTATCGCCAAGGCATTCTTCACATCTATCGGGAATTGCTCAGCCAAATGTGGTTGCATTAATTCTTGGGCTTGTATCACCGGGAACATGGAGCCATTGGTGGTCTCGAAGGAGAATCTGTTGTTGCCGTAGATGGTCTCACCGAACTTGACATAGTTGTTCCCTACTTTGCGCCATACCCAAGGTATGGCACCCAAGCCCCTTGCGTTACTAGCAGGCATGCAGAGATTACCCCCATCCATTCTCTTCCACACTACATGTTGGGAGAGGAAGTTTCGTGCTGCGGATTTCACATCCCAGAAATTCCAAGGGTCAGAGTAATGGTCTTTGAGGTCTCTTATTGCTAGTGTGTTATGTGGTGCCCAGCCTACTTCCACAGGGTAGTGCTTGACTCCGGGGTTCTCATCGGTGTCGAAGAACAAATCCCCTGTGGGGAAGAGGCAGGTGTCCGCCGGGAACATCTCCTGAGATATTGCAGCATTTCCAGCCCAAGTTCCATGGGCGTTATTGCTAGCAGGCACACTGAAGTCTTTAGCAATTTGAGCGTCAACATGAGGACCGCCATGTGCGTAGGAGACATACCTGTCATTATTGTGGCGCTCCTCATGTGAGACGACGACCGTTCCTCCCGGCCCATTGTTCCACTTCTTGTCCAGCATGTCACCAGCCAGCAGCAAGCCATCCCTGTCTGCTCTGGCTATGATAGGGAGTTCACCCTCATTGGAAACTATCACGTAATGTCTAGGATGCAAGCCAGTAGGTGCGTGTGCAGTAGCCACAGTCGGAGTATAGGAGGTATCATTATCGCTGACGAAGGCGAAACTGTTCAAAGAATGGCACGTCATGCCACCGCCATATGGGTTCGTCCCAAGAGCAGGATGCCATGCGCCTAACCCAGAGGAGATAGCACTAGTGCCCGGAACCACTAGGCTGTTCAGTTTGGAGTATCTCTCACCATGCCAACCGACAGCGCCGATGGGCCTCGTCCTGTCTATGGCGTCAACCAGACCTGAGAAGTGGACTTG
>MDSZ01012737.1_pt1 | contig 10333 bp, 10 predicted proteins | sample 811201 | NCBI WGS metagenome assembly MDSZ01 (sample SAMN05326647, study PRJNA326480) | marine metagenome | isolation source: seawater | place: Indian Ocean: North | collected 2010 | reverse complement strand
TTTATTCTGCAACCTCTAGCATGTTTAACAACAGGGGTTTAAATGAAAATTTGTCACCCTATACTTGGACTAAATCAAAAAATATTCAAATGATTAATAACTATCACAAATGGTTCAATTTAGATTTTGAAATAGTCTATTTCTTTAATGTTTACGGTCACGGTCAAATTAAAAATCATGAAATGGCCGCAGTGATTGGGATTTTTGAATATCAGTTTGACAACAACAAACCTTTAACAGTTGTTAAACCTGGAAATCAAAAAAGAGATTTTACTCATATAGATGATATAGTTTTAGGTACCTATCTAGCATGGAAAAAATCTAAGAATAAAGAGTATATGATTGGTACCAATAAAAGGTATAGCGTAAAAGAAATTGCAAAAATGTTTGAGTCAAAAATTAAAATGATACCTGAAAGACCAGGGGAAAGATTTGATTCTTTAAGAATTAAAAACTCAACTTTTAAAGATTTAAATTTTAAACCGAAAAAAAGTATAAAGAAATACATAAAAGATTATATAAATCGAAATTAATCTTTATATTAAAAGAAATAAATAGTTTAAACACATTTCATGATTTACAAAGTTATCTCAAAATGCATAATGTTCAATTATTGAACATGAAGAAAACTTTCTTAGTTACAGGAGCTTCCGGATTTCTTGGAAGTCATTTGGCCGATTATCTTACCTATAAAAAAAATAATGTTATTTTATTTGATAGAAAAAAATCGAGGTACAAAAAAAAAAATCAAAAGATGATTATAGGGAGCATCAATAATTTAAATGATTTAAATAGGGCTACAAAAAATATTCATACAGTATTTCATTTTGCTGCTTCTGCAGATTTAAATCTTTCCAATTCAAAGCCTTTTGAGACTATCAAAAGTAATATTATTGGCACAGTAAAAATTTTAGAATCTTGCTTAAAAAATAAAGTAAAAAAAATTGTTTTTGCTAGCTCTATTTATGCAAGAAGTGAACAAGGGGGCATCTACAGCACCAGCAAGCTATCCTCAGAAATGATAATTGAAAAAATCTGTAAAAAATTTGACTTAAAATTTGTAATTTTAAGATTTGGGACTGTCTATGGACAAAGAGCAAATAATTTTAATACTGTTCAAAATTTTATAAATGATGCTAAAAAAAAAAATAAAATATTTAGAGAAACACAGGGTAGGGAAATAAGAAGCTATATACATGTAAAGGATGTTGCAAAAATTACTTACCAATCTCTTCAAAAAAAATATGATAATAATTACTATAATATCTTTGGTAAAAAAGATATTTTAGTAAGAGACTTATTAAATAAAATAAAAGAATATATTCCAAATCTTGAAATTAAATATGCAAAAAAAGATATAAAAAAATATAATTATAAAAAGAATCCATTTACATATAAGCTTAGAAATGGAAAAAAATTAAAACTTCAAAAATATATATCTTTAGATGAGGGAATTAAAAATTTAATTAAATGAAAAAAAAAATTGAAGTTGTAGGAATTGTTCCCGTAAAAGCTAAGTCAGATAGAGTAAAAAAAAAAAAACTTAAGAAAATTCGGTGATACCAATTTGTTTGAGCTTAAATTAAATCAACTAAAAAAAACAAAGAATTTTAAATATATTGTCGTATCTTCAGAGGATAAAAGAATTTTAGATAAAGCGAAAAAAAAAGGATTTCAAACTCACTTAAGGGACCCTTACTACTCTACAAGTAATGTTCCAATGAGTGAAGTATACTCTTATTTGGGATCATCAGTTACAGCAGAGCATGTTGCTTGGATAAATGTGACAAATCCTCTTGCTGGAAGTAAAATTTATGATGATGCCGTGAACTTTTATAGGAAAACTTTGAATAAATTTGATTGTTTATTGAGTGCTATTGAGGTGAGGGAAAATTTTTTCTATAAAAAAAAACCACTAAATTTTCCAAGGAGTCCTTGGCCAAGATCACAAGATTTAGAGCCTTTAATTTCACTCCCTTTTGTTATTAACATTTTAAAAAAAAAAAAATTTAGTAAAATGGGGATCATGTGTTGGAAAAAAACCTTACTTTTATATTCTAAATAATATAGTTGCTAAGGATATAGATAACCCAGAAGATTTTGAATTTTGTGAAATTATGTACAACAAATACAAAGTAAAGAATCTTAAATCAAAGAAATAAAATATTTTTCCTTTAAAACAAAAAGCAATTTTATTTACAATATGAGGACGAATTCAGTTTCTGATAAGTATTTTGCTCATTATAAATCAACAATCTCTCATTTGATTTCGTTTTCAAGTTTGTCATTTTTGTTTTAATTTCTTTCCACCCAAATCTTTGATAATAATTGATTAGATTTTCATTTGTTTTCAAATAACAATTTATTTTTTTTGATTTAATTTGTTTTATTGAATAAAACATAATTATCTTTGATAAACCAGAATTTCTAAACTTTTTGTGAATAACTAAACTGTCGAATATAATGATTTTTTTATTTTTATCTTTTTGAAATTTTAAACAATTGTAACCAATCAATTCATTTTTTTTAAACAATAAGTTATGTATATCATTAGGAGCATAATTATAAACAAAATGATTTAATTGTGATTTAAAATTGTATTTCCACACTTGCATTTTAAGTTTACATATTTTTTCAATAAGATTTTTTGAGAGGTTTCTAGTTAAATTTTTTTTGTAATATAATTTATTATTTTTTTTTGGGTTATTCATTGAAGGTTAAAATAAAACTTTTTTGTATCAATTTAATCTTTTAAAACCACTATGACAAATTTCTGAGTCCAATTCATTATTTATATTAAGAGTGCTATCCTCAAATTTTCTAATCTTCTTGAAGATTTTATCAAGATGATCCAAATAGATTTCTATTATTTTTTTATTATGCTTAGTGCATGTAAAAATAGTATTAGACGCTAAAATATTTTTTTTTAGCATTTCTTGAGTTATATAACTTTTATACTTGAGCCAATTCTCCGATTCAATTACAAAACTTGATAAAGCAGGTAATCCTGAAATTTTTAAATTTAGGTTATTTCTTTTCGCGATTTCCAACCAATGTTTTCTGATGACTTTTCCTGTATTAGTAATTAATTCCCATGATTTAATTCTCTCCATTTCCTCCAAAGTTTTCAAAGCTGCTGTTGGTCCAATCCTTTCTGTCCAAAAAGTACTGCTAATAAAACTATCTTGAGCTGCATCCATTACGTTTTCTTTGCCAATTATAGCTGTTATCGCATAACCATTCCCCATAGCTTTGCCAAACCATGCTATATCTGGCTCAATACCATACTTTTTATGAAGGCCGCCGTTGGTTTCTCTAAAACCAGACGTACACTCATCAAAAATTAGTACAATTCCTTTTTTGTCACAAAGATTTCTAATTCTTTTCAAGAAATTTTTTTTTGGTGGAAAATTCCTTTGAACCTCCATCTTAACCGCTGCTAAGTCATGATTACTTGAAATTTTTTCTAGTTGCTCAAAATTGTTATACTCGAATGGTATAGAGGTATTTTTCAACTCTTTCGGGACTCCATTTGGGCTTAAACCAGGCATTAAATGATTTGTTAAATTTGTTTTATCTTTTATATTTGCTGCCAAATACCAATCATGCCATCCATGATATCCACAAAATGCAATTTTTGATTTTCCTGTTGCAGCTCTTGCAATTCTAACCGACGCTGCGCTTGCTTCTCCCCCAGTCCTAAATAGCCTAACCTTTTGTGCCCATGGATGTAGGTCCAAAAGTTTTTCGCTTAATTGAACTTCCTCCGGACAATTTAAAGTGGTTAAATTACCAGCACTTAAAACTTTCCTAACAGCATTATCCACTTTTGAATTAGCGTAACCTAAAGTATTTGTTCCAATTCCCATCAATGAAATATCAATATATTTTTTTTTGTCTAAATCCCAAACATGACATCCTTTTGATTTACTATAGTAAGCTGGCCATTTATTTGGCAAGAAAAGTTCTGGCCTCTTAGACAGCAACATATTTCCACCAGGAATTATTTGTTTAGCTCTCCTCCATAATTTTTGTGTTTTTGACATTTTCGCGCCCTCATTTCTTTTAATTTTAGAATTTTTATAAAATTTATTTTTATTCGCCTCAGTTACTTTTAATATATTTTTCCATGAAAAATATTTTTTTGGATTAAAATGTTTTAAAATTAAACCAATTTCTTTGAGATCTTCCTCTTGATCTAACGACCATCGGATATTTGAATAATCAATGTTACTTTTGTAATTAATGGTTTTAAATTTTTTTGAAGACCTGATGTAGGTTGTAACATGTTCTTTATCAAAATCTTTTTTAGCTCGTTTAAAGGTTTCCTCTAAACACTTTTTTGAAAATACCTCTATATCTAAACCATCAGGGAATGTAGGTGGTTCACAATTTGATACATAGTCTACTTTATTAGATTTAAAAATTTTGATAATTTTATCTACAAGCCTAGCATCGATTAAAATACTATCGCCTGTAATTCTTACAATAATATCAGCTTTAAATACTTTGCTTGCATCATAATATCTTTTTAAAACATTATTTTCTGTACCCAGAAAATAATTGATCTGTTTTCTTTTGCAGAAATTTACAAGTTTTCTATTGGCTTGATTTTTTGAAGTTGCTATTACAATATTGTCAATTTCTTTTGATATCTTCAACCTTTTGTGTAGCAGTTCTATTGCAGGCATTCCTGCAATTTTTCTCATTATTTTATTTGGAAGTCTTATTGAATTACATCTAGCCTGAACAATTGCAACAATATTTTTTTTTAAACTAGTGCTGGCCATTTTGATGGGTTTAATAAATTAATATCATTAGTTGTTTTAATATCTTCATTCTTTATTTTAATATCCCCCTTTTTACTTACGTTGACCAACTTTTTTAATTGAGAAAAATTGTCAGTGCCAATTAATACTTTATCTATAAAAGGATTTGACAAAACATACCTTAAACAAATTTCGTATCTGCTCATTCCAAATTTTTTTGAAACTTTGTCTATAGAATTAAAGACTTTTGACCATTTAGAGAATTTTTTTGGCATTTTTTTTTTTATTAAGCAATAATAATCCTTGTAAGAAAACAGATCTTGTATGAATTTCAATATTTAATTTATGTAATGTTTCAAATATTTTAGATTTTATTGGTCTTCGATCAATTATGTTATATGGAAGCATTATAATATTAAATTTTTTAAAATTTTTAAGTATGAATTTAATCTCTTTAATTGTGTACGTAGAGACTCCAATATTTTTTACCAAACCATTTTTTTGAGCTATTACTAAGCCTTTGTAAATTTCACTTCCTTTCTTATCATAAAGATAATTTGTATTGTGCACAAAAACAGCATGAAAAAATTTTTTGTTTAAAATTTTCAAAGATTTTTTAATATTATTTAATACCCACTTTTTTCTATTTTTATTGGGTTCTGTAACCGGTAGTTTCGACAAAGTGGTAAATTCATTAATTCCAATCTTGTTGAGACGTTTTTCACCTTCTCCATAAGCTTGAGCCGTATCTATTGTTGTTATTCCGTTTGATAGGGCATATTTTTTAATTTTTTTAATTTCGGTGATTTTCACGATTCCATTTTTATTTGCTATTCCATAATTTGAGCCAAATTGTGCAGTACCAATGCATAATTTATTTAAAAAATAATTTCTGCACATTAAATTTTTCTTTCTATTTATGAAAATAAAACCTGATTTCTTATAAGCATTTAGTGCACCAATATTTTTTTTATTTACACCTAAAAAAATTTTAAATACCCCAAAGTTTTTGTATAAGTATTTTCCAATTTGATGGATTATTTCTTGGGTTAAACCCTTGTTCCAATTTTTTTTATGACCAATTAAAATCCCAAAATGTGCAGAAGATTTTTTAAAATTAATGTTGTAAATTCTTACGTTTCCAATATGGGATTTTTTTTTATCTAAAATTCTTAAAAAAAAAGAATTCTTTTTTAAATAATTTCTTTTTATAAATTTTTTTAATTCCACTAAATTATCAAAATTTGATTTAGTAATAAATTTACTAATATTCTCATTTTTTAACCATTTTAAGTAATTTAAGTTAATATCAGATATTTTAAAGTTTTCTAAAATGAATGTTCTTGTTTCAATTTTTTTAAATCTCATAAATATGTATTTTGATTATCTAAAATATTTTTTGTTCATCTAAACTTATTTTTTGGTTAATCAAGCAAATTATTAGTAAACGTCAGTTTTAAATATAGAATTAAATGCTTTAATATTTCTTCTACTTTTTTTTCCAACTATATTGAAAAATTCTGATGCACAAATACCGATTTTTGGTCTAAAAGTTTCAATATTTTCTAAAGAGAATTTTTCCCCTTTTTTGATATCTTTCTTCGTAAAAATAGATCTTCTTACGTAAATCATTTTTTTTATTCTTCTTTTTCTTTTTTTAAGACTAAAAAAGATATCATCTAAATTATTCCTTAATTTTTTTAGTTGTTTTACATCAATAGAAAATTTTGAATCTATCGTTTTTTCTTTTGAGTTTAATTTAAAATGTTTTTCGATTGCTACAATTCCTAATGTAGACGCAATTAATGAAGATGTGTTATCGTTTGTATGGTCAGATATACCAATTAAGTAATTTTTAAAAGCTTTTTTAAGCTCATTGATTTTATATAATTCAGTATTTTTTAAGTTTGTTGGATAATCTGATACGCAATGTAAAATAATAATTTTCTTATGAAATTTATTTATTTCTTTTATGGCAGATTTTATTTCAGAGATTTCAGACATACCTGTAGAAATTATTATTGGCTTCTTTTTTCTTGCAATATAATTAATTAATTTCAGATCTGTGATTTCAAATGAAGATATTTTGTAGATTGGAACTTTCATTTTTTCTAATAAATCAACAGCTCTCAAACTAAATGGTGAACTAAATAAAATTTTTTTCATTTTATTTGCGAGCTTAAAAGCATCTTGGTGCCAAGCAAAAGGGGTATGAGCGGATCGATAAATTTCCCATAAAGACTTATTTTTCCAAATGCCATTCTTGATTGTAAATAGTTTTGTATTTGAATTAATAGTGATGTCTTTAGGTTCGTAAGTTTGTATTTTTACCAAATCCGCACCTGCCTTGTATGCTTCTTTAATCAATCTAAGAAATTTTTTTTTATTTCCAGAATGATTTCCTGAAATTTCAGCAATTATTAATGGTCTTGAATTATTATTAAATTCTAAAGAATTTTTTATTTTTATTTTCATTTAAAAATAAATAGTATATAGGGCTTAATTGTGCATCAAAAAATAATTACTCAAATAGAGAAAATAAGAAGAAATAATAACAAAAATTGGATGAATCTTCTTAGAATTGCTTTTAAGCATGCCCCGAAACAAACAAGTGCTGTTATGAAAAAAATTAATAAATGTGATATGCAAATAAATGCACTTGTTGGAAAATTATCTAAAATAAATAAAAAATAAATGTCTGATTTACCAATATCGAATGGTAAGCCGTATATTGAAAGTGATGATATTAAAGAAGTTATCAAATCTTTAAAGTCTGGATTTTTATCACAAGGTAAATCAATTAATCAATTTGAAAAATTATTTAAAAAAAAATTCAAATGTCGTTTTTCTCTAGCTTGTAATAGTGGAACTTCTGCAATCTATTTGGCTATGCATTCTATTGGTGTAAAAAAAAATGATACAATAATTTTGCCATCTATAAATTTTATTGCTGCCGCAAACGTTGCAAGTTTATTTGAAGCAAAAATTTATTTTGCTGATGTTGATGTTCAATCAGGCCAATTAAGTGTTGAAAGTATTTTAAGATGTATCAAAAAAAATAAAATAAAAAAAGTAAAAGCAATTGTAAATATGTACTTATCTGGAAATTTGAGACAGATTTTAAATTTTTATAAATTAAAAAAAAAACTTAATTGTTATTTGATTGAGGATGCATGTCACGCTTTAGGATCATATTATTACTATAAAAAAAAAAAATTTTTTATAGGTTCTTGTAAGCATTCGGATATATGCACATTCTCATTCCACCCTTTAAAAACAATTACAACTGGAGAGGGTGGATTAATCTCAACAAATAATAAAAAAATATACGAAAAATCAAAGTTATTTAGATCCCATGGTATAGCCAAAACAAATCAACATTGGAAATATGATGTAATTTCTCCAGGACTTAATTTAAGATTAAGCAATATAAATGCGTCTCTAGGAATAAGTCAGTTTAAAAAAATTTCTAAATTTACTCTAAAAAGAAAAAAAATTTTTGATTTTTATTATGATAAATTAAATGGTTATAAAAAAATTATAAAAATTCTTCAACCAGAAATAAATACTTTTTCGAGTAATCATCTTGTGATTGCTTATTTTAATTTTTCAAAACTAAAGATAAATAAAGATACCTTTATAAAAATTTTATTAAAAAATAAAATTGTTGCTCACTATCATTATATACCAAATACAAATTTTAAATTTTATAAATCAAAAAATTTATTAAAATTTAAAGGTGCATTAAATCATTTTAAAAATGCAATTAGTTTACCGATACATTATAAGTTATCTTTAACTGAACTTCAAAAAATTGAAAAAAAAATTAAATTAGTTGTCGATCAGTATACTCTTTAATTATGTCAATTAATTTAATTTTTGGTACATAATTTACTATTTTGTAAATTTTTTTTAAATCAGGCTCCCTATAATAGATTTCTCTACTTTTTGATCTGTCAGTTTCTTTGAAAGGTATATGTCTTATTTTGCATTTATACTTAGAATTATCTCTAACTAATATAGCTAAATTTTTTATTGATATAGGTTCATTATTATTTCCAATATTAAATATTTGATTTTTAATTTTTTTATTTATTGTCAATATTATGGCATTACATGCATCTTTTACGTGACAGAAAGATCTTCTTTGTGTACCAGATCCATATACAGTAATCTCTTTTTTTTCTTTGATATCTTTAAAAAATTTTGAAATAACAAAATCTTCTCTTTGACCTTGACCACAAATGTTGAAAAAACGAAAAATTAAATAATCAAAACCGAGAAGATCAGAATATGTTTTAACAAGGTTTTCTCCTAATATTTTAGTGTGTCCGTAAAGAGATTTCGGTTTAAGGTCTAAACTTTCAATCATTTTTTTTTTATTATCACCGTAAACTTCTGAAGACGAGGCAAAAATAAATCTTTTAACTTTCGTGTTTTTAGTTGCCTCCAAAATATTAAGTGTGCCTAAAAAATTTATATTAACAACTTCGTTTGGCTTTTTTTCTGTTTTAGAAACACCTAGACTTGCAGCTAAGTGAACAATAGTATCTATCTTATGAGCTTTTAGTTTTTTATTTATTTTAGATTTATTGAGTATACTACCCTTAATAAACTTACATTTATAATTAGGTTGAATTTTATCATAAATAAACAAGTTTTTATTTTTTAATTTTTTTGCCAAATTTCTTCCTAAAAATCCCGAACCGCCTGTAATTAAAACATTTTTCATATTAAATTTACATTTCTATATTTTCTTTTGTAAACATTTCTTGTATCAAAAATCATCTTTGAATGTTTCCTGATAATCTCATAATTAACATTACTATGATCAGTTACAATTAGGCAAAAATCATATTTACTTAAAGTTTTTTTATTCAATTTTTTTTTACTAATAAAACTAATTTTATTAAAGTTAGATTTTGCTTTTATTGAAATTTTATCATCCAATATATCAATTTTAAATCTTTTAGTTTTTTGCAATATATCTATAATTTTTAAAGCTGGAGATAACCTTAGATCATCACAATCTTTTTTGTAAGCAACACCAACTATTAGACAATTTAATTTTTTGAATTTATTATTTTTTGTGAAAAACCTATTTATTTTTTTAATGATAAGCTTTGGTCTTTGATCATTAATTTGTCCAGATAGTTTTATAAATTTAGTGTCAATTCCAAGTTTTTTTGCCTTCCAAGTAAGGAAGAAAGGGTCAACTGGTATACAATGACCCCCAACTCCTGGACCTGGATAAAAAGGTTGATATCCAAAAGGTTTAGTCTTTGCGGCATTTACTGCATTAAAAATATTTATGTTCATTTTATCACTAACTTTTTTCAACTCATTTATTAATCCTATATTGACTGTTCTATAAATGTTTTCTAACAGTTTAGTGAATTCTGCAGTTTTAATGTTTTCTACTGGGATAGTTTTAGAAATTTTTGAGTATAAAAGTTTGGTCAGTGAAAGACAATCAGCGGTATAACCAGATACGATTTTTGGTATATTTTTTTTTTCTAAAGAAAATTTTTTATTACCAGGGTCTTCTCTTTCGGGAGAGTAAC